>Ga0207055_1042_pt1 | contig 32700 bp, 32 predicted proteins | sample Alteio_BWMinCont_57_FD_153293 | JGI IMG/M metagenome (GOLD analysis project Ga0207055, IMG submission 153293) | Enriched cells from forest soil in Barre Woods Harvard Forest LTER site, Petersham, Massachusetts, United States -... | ecosystem: Environmental > Terrestrial > Soil > Temperate forest >...
GTCTATTAAGGCCTTGAAACCGCCCCGTATACCCGTCAATGGGTATGCCAGCACTAGCAGAAGGCAGAATGAGGAACCTACACAATGAAACAACATAGATGGACAATGTTTAGGCAGTTGCAGCACCAGGTAATTCACTGGGTTTACGATATCCTAGTCTGGTTGCACGACCGACTGATTGAGTATGCTTGTGAGCGTGACCTGTGGCGTACACCAGAGCAGCGAGCAGCAGAGGATAGTGAATGAACCTTGCCATCTTTATGGCGGTTTTGTCAGTTGTTATATGATGCAAGTAGGCAAAACCGGCCAAGTGGGACATAAGTGAGACATTGTAAGGTAAAGCTGGACAAAATTGAAAGGAAATACGACAATGGACAAACAGACTGAAACACAGACAACACAAGCTCTTGAGTCTGAACAAGGGTGCTTAGCTCAGTTGGTAGAGCGCCTCCCTTACAAGGAGGATGTCGGGAGTTCGAGCCTCTCAACGCCCAGTTTGATTGAAGCAACATAAGGTGTCGTTCAGTGATGCAAGCTAATGCGATTGGGGTATTTGTGGCGCAACCGTTCTTTGCCGCCGCTCAAAAAGCTTCTCCACGAACCAATTGTGCCTATTGCTTATTTCCTATAGTGTCTGACCGTGTGCGTCAGTTGCGTGTCAATACGCTGCCGCCATTACGTGGCAATACCCCTGAGGATGCACAGTATCAATTTAAAGATCCAACCTCATGGTTTGAAAAATACATACAGGCTGATTTCCAAAAGTATTTAGCGGCCGTATTAGGACTTATTTTTTATGATTCGAAGGCTTGTCGTATAGGTGCCCAAGATTTGTTCTCATTGCTTTTGAAACAGTCTTCCAAAGCAAGTAATACAACTCTTCAAGCAACAATGGATCATATTATCCCGCAATGTTATTTTGCAACACCTGTCGGCAATTTGACGGGAATCCAGAAAGACGGTTTTGAAAACCTCATGCCGATTTGTGCATTTGATAATAACTATCGAAAAGAAACGGCATTGCCAGCCCATTTAAATGGCTGGATGGTTTTTGATCCCAACCAACCAGGTGCATACAGGGTTAGCGATGCTTCATTAAGTGCCAACAAACATCCGGCATTAGGCACTAAACCACAAACCATGCAGCGTGTTGTTCCCAGAGAGGATCATTTTTACAGTATTCATGATTACTATAATGTTTGTTTTCTCGAATTTTTAATGCGGACTGCTTTGGAAGGGCAAAGTGTGATAATGACTGTCAGTCCGAGTCGAAAAATCCGAGTTCCCCTGATGATTGGCATACTCTATTCTACCTGTGCGGTTCAGATTCAAACTAATAAAAATACTCCTCTCACACTTTATACGCCGCATAAAATTCAAAAGAGAACACAACAATTTATGGAAAACCGGTTAAGCTCCATCTGCCATGTTAATGCATTCAAGAAGCATCCTTGGTCTACTCCAGAGTTTGAAACCTGGTTAACCGGTTTTCAGAAGCAGTTTAATGCTTTCCCTGCTGTACAAGCAGTTATCACGGGTTTAATAACGGCACTTCAAAATAAAAAAGGAAATTTCCAGGGACATACGAGGATTGCTCTGGATTCGATGAATCGAGATGATGAGAAGGAAGCTTTAGAAGAGATATATCGCAACCTGCCTGTGAATCCTTATTGGAAGTTGGAATCTGGACACAGACACTGATATTAAAATCAGTTAAGAGTTACAGGAGAGCAGAAAAATATGAATACCCTTCAAACCAACATGGATGAAACCCATCTTAAAGAAGCGGTCCGTCTGGATCCCAACAACGAGAACGCCCTGAATAACCTGGGAAACTTATACCTGGCGCAAGGATTCTTCCCTAAAGCGATTGAATGTTATGAAAAAACCCTGGCTGTTGCGCCGGGTTCCATGGTGGCGCTCATCAACATGGGCAATGCATATCTGGCCATGCAAATGGCTGTGGAAGCCCTGTCGTTTTATCAGAAAGCGCTTGAACATGACAGCACAAACCCCGTGATTCTCTACAGCATGGGCAACTGCCTGCTTTCGCTAAGACAATTGGACAGCGCCGCGGAATTTTTACAGCGCACCATTGCCCTCCAGCCGGATCTGCCCTCGGCACACAGTACGCTGGGCATCGTGTATCAGCAGCAACACCGCTCCGAGGAGGCTATGGCCTGCTATGAGAAAGCCTTGTCGCTGTCCCCCAGCACCAACGTTGAGGCCTACAACAACCTGGGCGCCATCTATGTAGAACAAAAACGCTACGACGAAGCCCTCGCCCTGTTCGAAAAAGCCCTGGCCATGAAGCCGTCCCATGCCCAAACACACAGCAATATCGGGCTGGTTTTTCTGGACACCAATAGGCTGGACGAGGCGGCTGCCTATTTTAAGACGGCGATTCAGTATAATCCGCATCTGATGGAAGCGTATCGCAACATGGGAAAAGTTTTGCTGGAACAGTGCGACGCCCGCGGAACCATCGCGATTTACCAAGAAGCTTTGAAAATGCAGAGCCCCAATCAGGATGGCTTTCGGATTAACCTGGCCAAGATTCTGCCGCCTATATATTCCTCCAAAGCGGACATGGTGTTCTGGCGCAATCATTATGAAGAAGAACTCGATAAACTGCTGGTCACCGGCGTTCAGATTGAAGATCCTTCAAAGGAAATCGGCTCAGCGAATTTTTATCTGGCGTACCAGGGGTTTAATAATTGCGAGCTGCAGAAAAAATTCGCGTCACTCTTCCACAACCTGCCGGAGTACCGGGAAGCTCCCATATCACGCCGACACCCAAAGCCCAAGGTTGGTTTTATTTCCAATTTTTTCCATCCGCAACATACCATCGGCAAACATTTTCTGGGCCTTGCGGAACATCTTTCTCGGGATAAGTTCGATGTCACATTGATAACGGCGGGTGCACATAGCCAATCCAGTCTTCAAAACCCCCATACCCATATCCATCTGGATTCCCAATATCTGCCGAAGGTACGAAAAATTGTGGCAGAACAGGAGCTGGACATGTTGATTTATACCGACATCGGCATGGATCCCTTGACGTATTACCTGGCGTTTGATCGCCTGGCACCTGTACAATGCACCATGTGGGGGCATCCGGATACCACCGGGATCCCGGCAATGGACTACTTTCTCTCTAACACGGCTTTTGAAACGGATGAGAGCCGAAGCAGTTATTCCGAAACGTTGAAAATATTCGAGAACATGATTACCTATTACCCACGCCCGGTATATACCGGTAAGCCGCTTGGACGGAATTATTTCAGCCTGCCGGAAGATAAGCATTTGTATTACTGCCCGCAATCGCTGTTTAAAATTCACCCGGATTTTGACGAGATCCTCGGCGATATTCTCCGAAAAGATCCCAAGGGACTGATTGTCTTGATCAGTGGGACCCGCGAGGAATGGAACACCTTCCTGATGAAGCGCTTTGAAACAACCATTCCGGATGTTGCCGGCCGCATTGGTTTTATACCCCGCCTCAACCGGGAGGAATTTCTGGCGTCCCTGCAAATTGCCGACGTGCTCTTGGACACCATCCATTTTTCCGCCGGCAGCACTGCCTTTGAAATGCTGTCTTTCGGGTTACCTATCGTCACTATGCCGTCGAATTTTTTGCGGGGGCGCATTACCAACGCCTGCTACCAGCAAATGGGCTACACGGAATGTATCGCAACAACCCCGGAAGAGTATGCCAACCTTGCCGTGAATCTGGCCACCCAGGCTGATTACCGGGAGCAAGTGCAAAACCGCATCCGAGAAACAAGCCATGTGCTCTTTGAGGATCTCTCCGCTGTGAGCGCATTGGAAGACTTTCTCACCCAGGCTTATGAACAGGCAGTAAGCCGGTAATTTAAACCAATTTAAGCCGTTTCACGCCGGAACCTTGGCCGAAGCAGGCATCGAGCATGGCCTCGGCATGCTTTTCCATGCCCACCGGCATAAAGTGGAACCCGCCCGCATAGGGCGCCATGTCATGCACCAGCTCCGCACAAAAGCGCAGGGCCTCTTTTGTGGGGTCGGGGGATTTGTCCAAGACAGCAATAAAGCTTTCGGGGATTTCGATGCCTGGGATTTTCTGGTTCATAAACCGCGCAAAATCACCGGACTTGGGCGGGATAATCCCCACCATCAGCTTGGGCACCGGGTAACGGTTCTCTTCGCAAAGCTGGTGAATGATGGCCTGCGTATCCATCACGGTTTGCACGTCATACACCGGCTGCGTCTGGAAAAACTGAATCCCCAGGCTCAGCTTGTACTTTAAGCGGTGCAACTGCGCTTCTCGCGACATTTTATGGGGATTTAACGCGGCGCCGTAGCAAAACTGCGTGCCACCCCGCACAAACTCTTTACCCGTGGCGTCCTTGCCATGGTTGAGCGTGCGCACCAATTCCAAAAGCCGCAAGGCATCCAAATGTGAAACCTGTTTGGCCACCTCGGCCTGATCGCCGACCATCACGGGGTCACCGGTGAGCGCCAAGACAGTGTGCAGCCCCATGGCCCATCCCCCGAGTAAATCGGACTGCAGCGCAATGATGTTGCGATCCCGGCCCGTCAATTGCCACACGGTTTCCACGCCCAGCTCATCCTGCAAAATCTTGGACGCCGCCATCGAACTCATCTTGAGGATGGAGCGCTGGCAGTCGGGAACGTTAATGGCGTCCACCTTGTCGGCGATGGGCCGAATCCAGTCCAAAAATCGGCTGATATCCGTGCCTTTGGGGGGCGAGATTTCAACTGTGATGGTGTGGTTGGCCGAAGCCACCTTTTTGGCAAACCGTGAATCGTTCACAAAACAGACTCCCAGACATACTGCTTTTATTGTACAAAATGTCAGGCAGAAGAGACATCCTATTTAGGAATGGCATGGCGAGTTCTCATGAGTTATACTGCAAACAGTATGAGGATTCTGTGAAATGTCTATTGACGAAGAATACTTGAAAGATTTGATTAAAAGCTCTTTTGCCGAAGTGCTTTGGGAGAAGCGCGACATGTTTGCGACCATTATTGAAGAGGTCATGGAGGATATGGGGCTTCTACAGGCCATGATTGACGCCAAGGACAGCGATACTGTTTCCATGACGGATGTTCGAAAAATACTTCGTTCGGACGGATAATAGTCAATGGAGCTCATTCCAAAGAAGCCGTTTCTCAAGGATTTGGATAAGCTTCGCCAGAATCGTTCACTTTGTCGGCAAATCGATCAGCTTTTAACCCAGCTGGAATTGTCTGAAGCCCTGCCCGCTTTGCCAAACTTGAAAAAATTGCATGGCCACCCCACGGCCTATCGGGTTCGGTTGGGAGATTATCGGTTGGGATTGTTTGTTGAAGGAGATGTCGTTATTTTAGCCCGCTGTCTCCATCGACGTGAAATTTATCGCCATTTTCCCTTATAGAGGTCCCATAAAAAACACTTAGGAGGCGACACCATGGACATTCAAACCGAGTGGGTGACGATTGACGTCAACGGCAGCCCCATGAAGGCCTACCTGGCCAAACCGACCAGTGGCGGGCCACATCCCGGCGTGGTGGTTTTTATGGAGATTTTTGGCATCAACGAGCACATCCAGGATGTGACGCGCCGGATTGCCGCTGAAGGCTACGTGGCTATCGCGCCCAACTTCTACCACCGCCAGGCGGCGGACTTGAACCTGGGTTACACGCCGGAGGCCATCGAAGAGGGTCGAAAATACAAGATGGAAGTCTCCCACAAAGGTCTATTGGCTGATGCTCGGGCAACAATTGCCTACTTGCAAGGGCTTGCGACATGTGCTTCCCAGGACAAGCTGGCGTCCATCGGGTTTTGTTTTGGCGGGTATGTGGCCTACGTGGTGGCAACACTCCCGGAGATTGCCGTGACCGCGTCGTTTTATGGCACCGGGCTGCCGCATCAGACAGCAGGCAAGGAAGAAGCGCCAACCGATCTCACTTCTCAAATCAAAGGCTATGTGTTTTGTGGCTTCGGCGAACAGGACTCTTCAATTCCACCAGCCGATATTCAAGCGGTGAAACAAGCTCTGGCCAAGGCCCATGTGCCGCATAAAATCATCGTCTATCCCGGTGCGGACCATGGCTTTTTCTGTGACCGGCGCGCCAGCTATAACCCGCAAGCAGCGTTGGAAGCCTGGCAGGAGATCAAGCACCTGTTTGCGTTACATCTCAAGGGCGCAACGGTTTAGACCTTTTTTGCCTTGCCGGCGCAACCTTGCGGGCTGCATTTCGCATCCGGGCTCTTGGAGCCTTTTCCGGCGCAGGTTGCACCACAAGCGTTTGCAATCGTTTTTGTAGTTCTTGGTGCGGCCGCCGTTCCTGCTCCGGCGGAAGCCGCGGCAGACGCTGTCGCAGTTGCGGTTGACGTCGTCGTTGTGGTTGTTCCAGGAGTTGACGTCGTATTGTTATTGTTATTATTGGACGACGTCGTGCCGCTGGAATTGGGTTGTTCCGACATGCCGAACAGGTTTCCGCCATTGGAATTAGACCCAAACGATCCATTCTGCAGCAATTGCTCTGCAACCATGGCGAACAACAGCGTTTTCATAAAACCACCGCCACCACCGCCCGAATCTTGCGAATCCCATGGCGCCTGCTGTTGATAAGCCGGGGCATAATAAGGCTCAGGAGCAGGGTTTCCCCACCCCTCAGCCGGCTGCGAATTACCCAACTGTACCTGGACATTCACATAGGGATTGGGCGATCCCGCTACGGGTTGCGCAAATGAAGGACCAAAGCTAAACATACAACACACACCTTTCCACACTCTCACTATCGAGAGTCACTATAAACCATCAAACACACATATTACGTATATTTATAAAAACAAATAAAATGCCGCTTTTGCCAAAATGTAAAGAATTATTACGCTCCCATTTTCACTGTTATGGTGGCAACGCCCCTCTAAGCGTGGTTATGGTAAGATTATCCTCTTCAAACAGATGCTGATTGAGTGTTGTATGAGCAATTCCACAGGGCTTATCGCCACCTACCAACTGACCCTCTCCACGGAGAAAGCGACCGACGCCAACCTGCAAAAGCTGGCTGAGCAAATTGCCGTGGGTCAGACCATCGGCACGGCCAACGCCGGCGAAATGGAGGCATTGCAACCCTATCTGGCCGAAGTGGTTTCGGTAACCTCTCATTCCAATCCCCTTATCAAAATCGGGTTTCCTGCAGAGACCGTGAAAAGTGATCTGGGGACGCTGCTTGCCGTGGTGTTTGGGAAGATCTCCATGGGCGGGCAAATTCGCCTGGTGGATTTGGAAATCGGGCCGCAGTTGGCCGAGCGCTATGCAGGCCCGCGCTTCGGCATGACGGGGGTGCGTGAGTTGACCGGCGCGGCCGAAGGTCCCTTGTTGATGAGTATTTTCAAGCCCTGCTTGGGTGTTTCCGCGGAAACCCTGGGCGAGATGTTTTACACCCAGGCCCTCGGTGGCGTCAATTTGGTCAAGGATGACGAAGTGCTTTCCGATCCGGATTTCGAGTCCGCCCGCTACCGCCTGGAATGCTGCCTGCAAGCCGCCGACATGGCCACCCAGGAGACAGGCCAAAAAACCCTCTACGCCATCAACCTCACCGGCCCCGCCGAGCAGTTGCTGCACCGCGCCAGAACACTGGTTCAGGACGGCGCCACAGCCATTTTGTTTAACTACCTGTGTTACGGGCTCCCCATGTTAAATGCGCTTCGGCAGGATCCCGACATCACCGTGCCGTTGGTGGCACACCCGGCATTGGCGGGGGCGTTTTACGGCTCACCATTTCATGGGGTTTCACCCCAAGTGTTGTTTGGTACGCTGCCTCGATTGGCCGGAGCGGATCTCGTGCTGTTTCCCAGCCCGTATGGATCAGTGTCACTCCCCATGGCAGACGCCCAGGCCGTTTCGGTAGCACTCACCCATGCCGGGGCGGGATTGAAACCGGCCTTTCCCGTTCCTTCGGCGGGAATCCAGGCGGAGATGATTCCGAAAATTCTGGCCGACTTCGGCTCGGACGTGGTTATCAACGCCGGTACGGGCATTTATGATCATCCCATTGGTGCATACAACGGCGTACAAGCCTTTGTCAGAACCCTCTCGGATTCAACAGCAGCCCTTACCATGTAGGATCGTAAAATGATTCACAACAAAAAACCGGTGGTATTTTGCGATTATGACGGTACGGCAACCGAGCATGACGTCATCCAGATGGTGTTGGAACAATTTGCCCGCCCCGGCTGGCAAGCCATTGTCCGGCAGATTCTGGATGATCGCACGCTGTCAATCAAAGACGGCATTATTGAATTGTTTCGCATGCTGCCAGGGGATCAACGTGACGCCATGCACCGGTTTGTCATTGAAAACGTCAAGCTAAGACCGGGGTTTGAGGATTTTTTGACGTTTTGCAATGCGCGTGGCATTCCATTTTTGGTGGTGAGTGGCGGCGTGGATTTTCTGATTGATCCCATCTTACAGCCTTATCGGGAGAAGCTCAGCGTCTATTGCAACACGTCCCGGTTTTACCCGGATCGCATCGAGCTGGATTTGCCCTATTACGACGAAAACTGTATCACCTGTGATGGCTGTGCCTGTTGCAAGATCAAAATTATGAACCAGTACCCGGCAGCGGATTATTTTCGCATTGTAATTGGCGACAGCCTGACCGATTTGGCCAGCGCCAGGCAAGCGGATTGGGTCTTTGCAAGAAGTCGCCTGATTGATTATGCGTATGAAGACAGTTTGGCCGTCACGCCGTTTGAAACATTTTATGAAATCAAAAATGCGCTTGCAGATAAGCTGAGTGAAGTCAGTTATGTCTAATCTGCTCACCAAAGATCAAGCCAGTCAAATTCTGATGGAGACAGCCGCCGGGTTTTATACCCAAAACTGGATGCTCGGCACATCGGGCAATCTCTCGATTCGGGTTGCCCGACAGGGAATTTTTCTCATCACGGCAAGCAGTGTGGACAAAGGACAACTCACCCCCGACGATTTTGTGCTGATGGGTGAAAACAACACACTCCTCTCACAAACACCCCACAAACCCTCAGCGGAGACATGCCTCCACAGTGCTTTGTATAAGGCTTTCCCCGAGATACAAGCGGTGTACCATATTCATACGCCGACGGCGACAGCACTCTCCATGACGCTGAAACCGGGCGAGGTGGGGATTGAATTTTCCGGCCTGGAGATGATTAAGGGCCTGGGGTTTGAAACCCATGACATCACAATCACGGTACCGGTCATCGAAAACACGCAGGACATTGCCGCTCTCAGCGAAGTGCTGATTGACTGCATCAACCCCGACATTCCAGGCTTTCTACTCAAAGGCCATGGCCTCTATGCATGGGGGAAAACACCTTTTGAAGCCAAACGCCATGTGGAAATTTTCGAGTTTTTATTTCAGGTCAAACTGCAGCAGACAATGCTTCAGGCTGCGGCTCATAAATCGCTTCCCAGCCCGCTTGTGTCTTGAAAATCCGAAGCGCGGTGATGTGGCCTTCATCGGTTAACATAAACCAGTGGCAGGTATACGCCGGGATGACAATAAAATCGCCTTTGTGCACATGAATTTCAAACGGCTCGCCTTCGGGTGGAATCACGCCGAATATGCCGCTGCCCGAAAGTACCAGCCGCACTTCGTCATCCACATGATGATGGGGTTTGTCAAACTTGGCGAGAATAGTTTCCAGGTTAGGTGTTTGCGGTGACAATGATACGATGTCTTCCGTGAGATAGTCGTTTTTTTGTTTCACGACATTCAGCGGCACTTGAAGAGACGCCAGAATATCGTCCGTCAACATAGATAAATCCCACTCGCCCCATTCAATCCCCAGGGGTAAGCACAGAGCGTCTATCATGTGGTTGTCGCTGTAGCGTTGGTTGTTTTGCTGAATAAACATCGTTTGATCCTCGCGATGAAGGTATTTTACACCAAACATTTTATCCATCTCACAATAGTATTTGCATTCTATCCTCAAGCAGAGTAGAATGACTTCGATAAAAATTAAGCGGGGTATATTATGGGTATTGTTCAGGTTTTTAATGGCTATAGACCCTTTGTTGTCACTTTTGCCGCAAATCAAAGCAGTCCTACTGAAGATAAATTTGTTACAAAATATAACGGTAACCCCAACGAAGCCGAACAACAAGCTCTTCATTTTTTTGTTGCAGGGCTATTCCATGAACAGGAAATTATACCGGGCATGGACTTGCTGCTTACAAGAGAAATATGGCCCAGATTAAATGAAGGTGCAAAAAGTGCCTACCGGCAAGGTCTTAATAAATCACTGGACGAAATGATTAAAAAAGCAAAAAAGCCTGATCGTCCAGTAGGTAAAGCAGACTTAGCACTTCTCAGAAAAGACGCTGAAGCAGTTAATGCAAACCCACAGGCACATTGTGACCTTATTCACCATATTTATTCCCAGTTAGGACATGAACCCTTAACTAAAGAAAAAGTTACCCGCATTAAACAAATTATTAGGGAATGTTTTGTACAGTGGCAGTTCTACACACCTTTTACGGAACAGGTTGTTAAAAAAGCACTGTATGATGCCGCCATAAAAGTTTTAGAAAGCGGCAAAGTCTTAGAAAAAAAGTAGTTTAAGACTGCCTAACTGGGCAGCGGGCCCTTATAAGCAGGGAGTTTCACACCAGTGGATTTATCCACTTTAACGCGGATACCAAAGAAATCGAGATATTCCAGAATACCACCGCGAATTTTTAACGCCCCCTGCAGTACATCGGGATCGCCCAGAACTTTGACCACCACGGGCTGGGAGAGACGCGTCTGGTTGACTTCGATAGCGCCCCCGGCAGTGACGATTTCACTGGTGACAATCAACCGCTGATCGTTAATGGAAATAGCTGAAGCCCCTGCTGCTTTCAATTCGTTGATCAATTTTAAGAGGTCATCTGCTTGCAGTTTCCCGGCATTGGGGTCGGTATGCGGGTCATCCGCCCGAGGTTTTGTTTTGCTGTCCTCCATGGTAATCACCAGCCCCTTACCGGTAGCGGGCGTAAATCCGGCCAACTGGTAAAGCTTCTGCAGTTCGGGATCATGCTCGCCTGCCGTGCTGACAGCGGCTTGGCCCGCACCCACAGGCGTTTTCTTCCGGAGATCGGCCAGTTCTTTTTCCAGCGTGGTGCGCTTGTCTTCAGCCTGCTTTAAAAGGGCTACCAGGTCCTGAATGCGCCGGGTGGGCATGGATTGGGATTCATCCCGGATTTCAAAGCGGTTAAAAAACAGCCCCAGCACCACGGAACTGAGGATGAGAATCATCAGGCCGCTGAAAATCATAAAGCCCGGCGTTTGGGTTTTGGCTGTCATCGGGGAGGGGGCCATGGTACGGTGCCTTTTGTCTACGCTAGAATGGATTGTAATGTAAACTGCAACCGATGTGAATGAAATGCCCGTAAAACCTGAACTGTTGTTACCGGCGGGTGACCCGGAAAAGCTCCAATACGCCATCGCCTACGGGGCGGATGCCGTTTATTTCGGCCTGCCCATGGCCAGCCTGCGCACCCCGTCCAAGGGAGAGCAGTTTACGCCCACCAACCTGGGCCGGTGGATTGACTATTGCAAGGCCCATGGGGTCAAGGCGTATATCACCACCAATATTTTTGCGGGCAACCGGGACATCGACCGGCTCATCCCGCATTTTGAGCAGTTGGCTGACTTAAAGCCTGACGCCGTCATCCTCAGTGACCCCGGCGTATTTCGAAGCGCCCGAAAATACGCGCCCAATGTGCCGGTGCATCTCAGCACACAGGCCAATACGCTCAATGTCAGTGCCTGCGCCTTTTGGCAGGACTTGGGCGTGGAGCGGGTCATCCTGGCACGGGAGGTTCCCGTGCGCGAAATGGCGGAAATTCACGAGCAACTGCCCACGCTGCAACTGGAATGCTTTGTCCATGGCTCGCTGTGCGTGGCTTATTCCGGCCGGTGTGTCATCAGCGACTACCTGACGGACAACACCAAGAACTCCAACAAGGGCATGTGTGGCAATAGTTGCCGCTGGGAATTCGATGTCGTCGAAAAAACCCGCCCTGATCAGGTATACACCATGGAAGAGGATGAGAAGGGCTCTTACTTGTTAAATTCCAAAGATTTATGCTTAGTGCGGTATTTGCCAGAACTGCAGACGGCGGGGATTTGTTCATTCAAAGCTGAAGGGCGCACTAAGGGTGTGCATTACGTGGCCACCGTGGGACGGGTCTACCGCGAAGCCATTGATTATGGCGCGGCATCTTCCGAACAGATTGCCCGGTGGGAGGAAGAACTGGAAGAAACCGCAAACCGCGGGTTCACCGAGGGGTTTCTCCATGGCAAACCCGGCAGCACGGCCTATACCTACGAGAGCGCCCAAAGCCAGTCGCAGGCGACTTTTGTGGCCGCCACCGAGGGCGAGATCAACGCGGATGGCATGCTAAAAATCCAGGGTCGTAACCGCTTTATGCCGGGTGAGGATCTCACTTGGATGACGCCAGAAGGAGTATTGCAAAGTACATTGGCTGAAGCTGTCGATGAACGTGGATTTAAAACCGATGTGATTCAACCCAACCAGTGGGTGTGGGTGATGCCGCCACGCGGTGTGTCCGAGGAAACGCTGCGCTGGGCGCTGGTGCGCAGAAAGGAGCGTGTTCCCGTTGCTGGTTAGACCGTTTCGCATTGTCGATCATGTCACCGACATCAACCTGGAAGAGCTTTGGGCGGAAGGCATCCGCGGGTTTATTTTTGATTTGGACAACACGATCATGGCCCCCCACACCGGTGTGCTGGAAGATGCCATTGCCGACTGGCTCAAGAAAATCGAGGCCATGGGGTTTCAGTCCGTGGTAGTGAGCAACAACCCGCTGGGGTTTTACACCCGCGCCGCCGAGAAAACCTTGAATCTGCCCGTTCTGGGCAACGCGGGAAAACCGCGCCGCAAGCAATTATACAAGGCACTGGAGATGCTGAAACTGGAAGCCCCACAAGTGGTGGTGGTGGGAGACAGACCCCTAACCGACATCTGGGGCGGCCAGCGCCTGGGCGCATTCACCATTTTGGTAGACCCCCTCACCAAACACCTGGAACATCCGGTTGTCAAAGTGCTGCGACGCTTGGAGCGCATTTTTGTACATCCTCACAGTGAGAGCAAGGAAACACTCTAGTGCCCGGCAAAAAACCAATGACGGTAATCGGTCTGATGTCTGGGACATCGGTAGATAGCGTGGATGCGGCGTGCATTCGCTGTGAACTGACCGACAAGCCGCTGGCATTAAAACACTTAGACGTGCTGGAAATCCATACGACTGAAATTCCCGCTGATTTACGGATGTTATTACTGGATGCCATGGGGAGCAGCGCCATCTCACTGGAAACCCTGTGCCGGTTGAACATGGACATGGGAACGCTGTTTGGCCAAGCCGCATGTGAGCTTATCCAGAAACTTGCACCGCAAGATATTCAAGTGGATCTCATTGCTTCACATGGGCAAACGCTGTATCATCTGCCGCCGGTGGCTGGCAAACTGGGCGCTACGCTGCAAATTGGCGAGCCTGCCGTGATTGCCGAGATGACCGGCGTGAAAGTCGCCGCAGATTTTCGCCCCGGCGATATGGCTGCAGGCGGGCAAGGCGCGCCACTGGTTCCGTTTGCGGATATGCTGCTGTTTCAGCACAAAACCAAGGCCCGGGCGGTACAGAACATTGGCGGAATCGCCAATCTTACGGCGCTAGCCCCCGCCGGTGGCGAGATTATCGCTTTTGATACCGGACCCGGAAATATGGTCATGGATGGCTTTATGCAAGCCCTGTTAGATAAGCCGTTTGATGCGGACGGCAAAACTGCTGCATCGGGTCATGTGCATCATCCTATGCTGGTGGAGATGCGAGACAATGCTTACTTTTTGCAGCCACCCCCCAAATCCACCGGACGAGAGCACTTTGGCAGAGCCTATGCTCAGAGCTTACTCGATCACTGGGCGAGTAATGTTTCCCCAGCGGACATGGTGACCACGGCCACGCATCTGACAGCCATCACCATCATGGAAGCTTACCAGCACTTTGTCCTGCCCAAAATTCCCATCAAAGAGATGATTGTAGGTGGTGGTGGCGCGTATAATCGTTATTTAATGCAGTTGTTGAAAGAATCTTTTTCCACATTGGGAATCACCGTCAAGCGCCACGAAGACTTTGGCATCCCCAGTAAATACAAGGAAGCCATTGCCTTTGCGCTTCTGGGCTTGGCCCGCAAATTCGGTATTCCGGGCAATATTCCCAGTTGCACCGGCGCAACCCATCCGGTTGTGTTAGGCGGGTTGTGGGAACCCGTCTCAAGATAAGTTATCGTTCATTATTTCCTTTTTTGTGATACAAAATATGCACAAAGAGAATAGAAATGGTGTTTGACATGCATATTGTTCCCCTTTCTCCACCTTTTCGTTTGTCTCCAAGCATGCAGCCGAGATTTTCAGCTAAAAAAAATATAAAACCTCTCCCACCTTATGCCCACCCGTCACCGACAAAGGAAAAACCGGATTTAACACAAATGGCAACTGTTCCAGAACGCTTGAAGGCGCTTATAAGGTATGTCGGCGTATCTCAAGCCCAATTTGCGAGGGACATTGGCCTATCACCGGGGCTTCTATGTAGGATACTACTTGGACATAAAAACTGTAGTGCAGAAACATTCAATAGGGTTGCGCAAAAATTTCATGGCATTTTTACACCAGACGAACTGGGGGATCATCTTTTAGATTCAAAACGACGGAGGCGATCCCTATTGAATGATACGGAACCATTAACTGTAAGACTTACCGTACCACCAAAATTATATATTTTTTTAAAAAAAACGGCAAAACAGAGCGGCAAATCTCTTGATACGCTCATAAATGACATCATCATGAACACAGAGATTCCCCCTAAAGCCGTAACCACTTTCACATGTACATTGACAGGTCCTGCAAAAGCCAAACTACATCGCGCTGCTTATGAAACAGACAAATCTCTTTCAACAGTTCTCTTGCAATTATTTAAAAGAGTGCTTTCATCATCCTCTTCCACCCCAGTGTCCTCGTCTTAAGGGTTATTATGTCCGGTCTCCTCCAGATTATGGATGTCAGGCAATATAGCGGTGCTACAATAACAATACCGATAAGCGTGTCCAGTGGTGAGCAGACTAGAGAGAACGAGGCGCCGTATGGTTTTTAATGGCAGAACGGTTTTAATCACGGGGGGTACAGGATCGTTTGGCAAGCAGTGTGCTCGCTACATTCTCGATAATTTCGACGTGGAAAAGCTCATCATCTTCAGCCGAGATGAATTGAAACAGTTTGACATGGCCCGCGAGTTCACCGACCCGCGGATTCGGTTTTTTCTGGGCGATGTGCGTGATGAAAAACGCCTGAACATGGCCTTTGCCGGGGTGGATATCGTGATTCACGCAGCAGCCATGAAGCAAATTCCCGCCTGCGAATACAACCCCTTCGAGGCCATCAAAACCAACGTGCTGGGCGCACAAAATATTATCGAAGCGGCGATTCAGCATAATGTGAAAAAAGTGCTGGCGCTAAGTACTGACAAAGCGGCAAACCCCATCAACTTGTACGGTGCCACAAAATTATGTTCCGACAAACTGTTTATTGCTGCCAACGCTTACGTGGGCAAGGAGCGCGATACCCGCTTTAGCGTGGTGCGCTATGGCAACGTCATCGGCAGCCGCGGCAGCGTGATTCCGCTGTTTGAAAAATTACGCGAAACCGGAAAAGTCCCGGTCACCGACCCGCGGATGACCCGGTTTTGGATTACCCTGGACAAGGGCGTCAGCTTTGTGTGCGAGAGTTTGGAGCGGATGCAAGGCGGCGAAATTTTCGTACCCAAGTTGCCCAGCATGAACATTATGGACCTGGTGAAAGCCATCGCGCCGGATTGCGACGTGGAAATCACGGGCATCCGCGCAGGCGAAAAGCTACACGAAGTGCTGATTACCCAGGATGACTCCCGCTACACCATGGAATATGAAACGTTGTTTGTGATTGAACCGCAACTCAATGCGCAAGGCTATAAGGCACTGCCGGAGGGAACGCGGGCAGTGGAGAATTTCTCCTACCGCAGCAACAACAACCCTGATATTTTGTCGGTTCAGGATTTGCGGCGGATGATTTATGCGGATCATCCCGAAAACGTGGATATCGATTCCCAGAAAAAAGTCCATGCCTAATCCCGCCATCCAATTCAAGCCCGCCAAACCCATCCCTTATGGACGGCAAACTCTGGGCGTAGAAGAGTTGGATGCCGTCATGGCGGTTTTGCGTTCGGACTACCTAACGCAGGGACCGGCCATCGAACAGTTTGAAAAAGCCGTGGCGGACTATTGTCAGATGCCCTATGCCGTGGCATTTTCCAGCGGAACGGCGGCGCTGCATGCGGCATGTGATGCGGCAGGGCTGGGCCCGCAGGATGAAGCCATCACCACACCCATCACGTTTGTAGCCACGGCCAATGCGGTTTTATATCAAAATGCCACCCCCGTTTTTGCCGATATCAACCCCACTACATGGAATCTCGATCCGCAAAAAACTTCGCGAAAGATTTCGCCCCGCACCAAAGCCCTGATGCCCGTCCATTTTGCGGGGCAACCGGCGGATCTCGACGCGTTTTACGCCATGGCAGATCAACATAAGCTGGTGGTGATTGAAGATGCATGTCATGCCTTGGGCGCGCAGTATCAGGGCAAGCCCATCGGTCATTGCCGCGATATGGCGGTGTTCAGCTTTCACCCGGTCAAGTCCATCACCACGGGCGAAGGCGGCATGGTGGTGACACCACATCGTCATTATTACGAAAAGCTCCTGCAATTCAGAACACATGGCATTACCAAGGACAGCCGCACGTTTACGGCGTTTGAGGGTGCGCCATGGGAATACGAGATGCAGGACTTGGGCTATAACTACCGGATGACCGACATCCAGGCCGCGCTCGGCGTGGCCCAGATGCACAAGCTGGATGATTTCATTGAGCGCCGCACCCAACTGGCCACCCGCTACCGGGAAGCCTTCGCCAACATCTCCGCCATCCGCTGCCAGAACCCCATGGCAAATAGCCGCTCGGCTCATCACCTCTTTGCCATCTGGCTGGATCCGGCTCGGTGCAGCCTCACGCGGCGCGCCGTATTTGAAAAGCTGGTTGAAGCCGATATCCGTCCCCAAGTGCATTACATCCCGGTGCATATACAGCCATACTATCAAAAGCACCTGGGCACCAAGCCCGGCGATCACATTTTTGCCGAAGAGTACTATGCCCACTGCATCAGCCTGCCTCTGTATCCCACTTTGAGCGATGACGAGCAGGATTACGTGATCGAAACCCTCCGCAACCTGCTTTGATCTGCAACGCTTAACCAGTAACAACCGACGGCAAAAAATGCTATAATGCCGGTAGAATGTTACCAAGAGGTGGGAAAGGGCGTTTCATTGTCAGCAGAATTTGTGAAGCCACTGTCTGAAATCATACCGCTGTCTCACATCCCCGCTGTGGAAAATGACCTAAAACTGCTCATCGACATCCTGCCGGAGCGCATCCGCAAAGCCCTGAAACCCCAGGACTTGAACCTCTTAATCGAAGTGGTGATGGATCTGGGTCGTGTGCCCGAGGCCCGCTTTATGTCCGGTCGAATTCTGGAATTGGGGACTGCGCAGGTTTCCATGGACGATATTCACGCGGTGGTGAAGCATGTGGGGATGTTTACGTCGGATAACCGGGCCGGGATTCCGCGTACGCTGCATCGCATCAGCGCCATGCGTAACCGTCAGGGCGAAATCGTCGGCTTGACGTGCCGTGTGGGGCGTCTGGTGACGGGAACCATCGAATCCATCCTGGATCTGGTGCAATCGGGCAAGAGCATTCTGCTATTGGGGCGCCCAGGGAGTGGCAAAACCACCAAGCTTCGCGAGATTGCCAAGGTTCTGGCCGATGACGCCAAAAAACGCGTGATTATCGTGGACACCTCCAACGAAATTGCAGGCGACGGCGACATCCCCCATCCCGCCGTCGGAAATGCCCGCCGGATGCAGGTTTCCACACCGGAGCGGCAAAAGGACGTGATGATTGAAGCGGTGCAAAACCACACACCCGAGATTATTATCGTCGATGAAATTGGCACCGAGGATGAAGCCCTTGCGGCCAGAACCATTGCCGAACGGGGCGTGGTGCTGGTGGCTACCGCCCATGGCAATTCGCTGGAAAACCTGATTAAAAACCCCACGCTCTCCGATTTGATTGGCGGCATTGAAACCGTCACACTGGGCGATGACGAGGCCAAGCGGCGCTCCACGCAAAAAACCGTGTTGGAGCGCGCTAAAAATCCCACGTTTGATATTGCCGTTGAAATCCGCGATGCCAACACCATGGCCGTTTATCCCAACGTGGCCGAAGCGGTGGATCACATCCTGCGCGGCTGGACGATCTTCCCCGAGATCCGCAAAATCGACGCCACCACCGGGACGCTCAAGGTACTGCAATCGCAGGTGGATCCCATCCCCATGTCGGTGACGCCGGAAGAATTGCAGGCCGAGATCAGCGATCAAAAATACGGGCCGGATCATCCCATTAAGATTTACATCTACGGCATCAGCAAGGTGTTTGCGGATCGGATTCTGGAGCGCCTGGAACTCTCCGACGTGGGCGTTACCCGCCAGGTGACCGAAGCCAATGCGATTATTGCGCTGCGCTCCAGTTGCAGGCCGGGCTCCAAAATGATGCGCGTGGCCGAAGACTATGAAATTCCCATCTACTTTGCCAAAACCAACACCATGCCGCAGATTCAGCGGGCGATTCGCGAAGCCTTGAATGCCTCTCCCGGCAGCCTGGTGGATTACATGAACGAAACCGCCGCGCCCGATGAAACCCAACTGGCGCTACAGGAAGTGCGTGAAGCCATCGAGGTGGTCATCAACGAAGACAAGACCATGGAGCTTGCGCCCCAGCGCTCGTATGTGCGGCGGCTGCAACATGAACTGGTTGAGAAACATGACCTTTTAAGTTTTAGTGTAGGAGATGAACCCAACCGTCGGCTCAAGCTGGTGCCGCCGCCTAAGCCGACCAAAAAAACGGGGAAATAATGTTCATAACATTTGAAGGCATTGACGGATCCGGGAAATCGACCCAGTTGGAACTGTTGGCTGAGGCGCTCAAAGCCGAGGGCAAGCCGGTGGTGGTGACGCGTGAACCCGGCGGAAGTGAGCTGGGGCAAACCTTACGGCAAATTCTATTGCATCACCCCGGTTTTATTTCGTCTCGTTGTGAATTGTTTTTGTATCTGGCCGACCGTGCTCAGCATGTTGAAACGCTGATTCGTCCGGCATTGGCTGAAAATAAAATTGTACTCTGTGATCGTTTTATCGACTCCACGGTGGCATACCAGGGTTTGGGACGTAGGCTTTCGGTCGAGGAAATCCAGCGGATGAACGCCATGGCCACCGGCGGCTTGCAGCCGGACAAAACCATTTTATTGGATGCGCCGGTGGAGGTGCTGTTGCACCGCGCCAAAAACCGCAGCGAAGCCGATCGTCTGGAGCAGGAGACAGTAGACTTCTACGCAAACGTCCGCCAGCAATATCTAACCCTCGCCCATGCCGAGCCGGATCGCTTTCTGGTGCTGGACGCTACCTTGCCCATTGAGGAGATTCAGAAGAGCTTATTATTGTGTTTGCCGATTATAGGATGCCGGTAATTGAAACGACAATGCTTTATTGGATTGCGTTTTGCGTTTTACCGTGGCTTGTTCCTGAAGCACTTTTTGTTTGGTAATCCAGTTGTTAATCAAGGAGAAGCCGAGACCCAGGAAGATAGAAGTGGTGAGAATACCAATCCGGAAATTCCACCGGCCTAACTTTTCTGCAATAACAGCAATGCTTTTTCGCCCGCTTTTACCGGCATCTTCAATCACATGGTCCAGCTCACGACCCAAGGGTATGCCAAACCAGCCGGGCTTATACAGCTTAATGCCCTGGAGTTGCTTTTTATAGCGATTTTGTAGAACCTTACCCGCAATACCCGCAAAGATGTCATCCCCAATGAAGAAAAAGAAGTCCACCACAGCGCAGCGCATCAGGTGTTCGCGCTTTTCATGCCAATCCCGCGCAGACAGCAGTCCCGTCAGATTCCACCCAAACAAACAGTTCCAAAATACGACCCATTTACTCATATAAATCGTGTTGTGATAATTGAAGTGAGGCAATAGACGTTTCAGTTTGCCGAGCACACTGCCCTTGGCGGATTGTGGGGCTTTTAACAACCCAAGCAAAATCAGGGGAAGGGTTAGCGGATAGGTCAGCCCATTAATCATGGAGAGCAATCGGCGTTGTTTTTCGGTGGCTGCCCGCTCCTTTGCGTTTTGCGCAAGCTGTGCCGCCGTTGCAATGGTAAATTCACCGGAAAACCCTTTCTTTTTGGATAGCGCTGCGGTCAAAGCGTTTCTGCCCCAGAAATAAACCTGGTTTTTAGCGCTCATGCAGGCTAAATCCACAAACACCATTGCCAACTTGCCTAAAATCAGTAAATTGACAATACGCGGCAGTTTTTTTGCCTGAGTCAATCCCAATTCTTTGCATAATGCCATGCGGTTACCGGCAGACTTCAGAAAACCGGCTTGCAGTTTTTCAAGCGGCATATTTAAAGGGGTTTTATGCGCAAGACTGAGTGGTTTTAAAATGGAGCGAGTGTACCACTTGCTTAGTGGCCACTGGACCAGAAGCGGCAGTCCCATGCCCATGATCCACCACACAACCGTGTCCATCAGCGCTTCGAATCGTTCAAACTTATTACGGGCGCAGGCCATGCGACACGGGACAAAAAACAACTCTATGGCGACCCGGCTTAACACCTGATTGCGGGCTACTTCGCCTTCGGCCCGGCTCAACCACCCCTTGGCACCCAAAGAGGGCAAGGGGGCAACAGGCGAAAGCGGAGATTGTGTAACAAGCATCTAAATATAGCAACCCATCACTTCACTACATAAATTAAACCGCAATAGAAGTGAGAATTGCTCTATATTTTATGTCGTTTTTAAAATGTTATAACTTAGCCGTATTTGCTCATGAGGCTTTTGCTGGGTTCACCGAGGGTATCCAGTAGCTGCTCGACGGCAAGATACATCTTGCAGCCGTAAGGTTTATCGCGGAAAAACCCGCTATAGTAGCAGCCGTCACAATTGGCCTCGCGCACATAGCACTCCACTGCGGAGGCACTCCAGCGCTTAAACGTTCCGATCACGACATCCGATTCAAATGGATCCATGCCCATAACTCTATCTCCTTCTCCATCCCACTCGAAAGAGGACTCCAATTATTAAACTCTCTATCCGGTGCAATGGGGCTATTATATCAGAAGGTCAAGATTTTGTTAACAAAAAGTTACTCGTTATATCGGTAATATTGTCACATTCGCTGAAAGACTGACCGGGGGCTGAAAAACAGCCATGGGCTCGGCAGCATGTTGCCCCTCCCAGGTAAACATCACCTGGTGGTGCCCACGGCGCAGCGTGTGAGAGGTGTCGTCCAGCTCGCCGATGGACGGGAGCAGGCGCAGGAAGTAGCCAGGGGTGGTTTCTTCGTAATGAACCATAGGCATGGCATACGCCGCCTGGGGATATGTTCTCAGCACCATGCGCTTGTCCTTGTCCTCAATGGCCACCCAGCCTTCCGTGGCGCCTAACCCATGCTGTGCGGAAACCGTGACGCTGACGGGCTCGTCGTGGGTGACATGGTGGCCCTTCAGCAGGAAGCGCTCCGGCATCACACCGCCATTGACGGTGGTATAGGCCAACGTGTCATGATCAAACGCGTCGGGCAGCACGGTCATCATGCCCACGCGGCAGGAGGATGGGGCGATGTCCTGAAACCGGAAGTGATACAGGAGATCGAGGCGGGGCTCGTGCCGGTATATGTACAGGGTTTTCCACAGGCTGCCCATGGGCGTGTTGACGCCAATGCGCACCGGCACCCGAATCGGGTAGGCATCCAGATTCTCCGGTAATTGAAGCTGTCCAGGGACGAGGTCTGTTGCTTTGTCGCCATCCTTGGCGGCCAAGATGAAATGGCCACTGTAAAAATCCGCGCCCAGGTGAATGTCGTCAAACGCGCCATGCGCAATCGTTCCCACCCATGGCTTCGTGTCCAGATGATTAAACTGCAAACTCGCAATCGCCCCACCCCGCTTGGGGATGAGCTTCAGTGTCACCGCTTCAGTTTGAATCGTGGCATCAAACGGCGTTTGCGTCATGGTGACTTTGGACTGAGCTTGGCTGGGTTTTTCACCGCACTCCCAGGTCAAAATGGTTTCAGCTTGAGCGGGCAACGCCACTTGCAGCAGGGCTTTCACCCAGCGGACACTGCCATCTTGATACCTATCCATTTCTTCAATTTGAAATGCCTGAAGTGCAACGTGTGCTGCTAAACCAGGATATCCATGCAACACACCATGGGGAAACTGCACTTCCACGCACACAAAGCCGTCATAAGCGCTGGCGTTGGGATTCCAAAACATCATGGCCATGGCGTCTGTCTGTTTTACTGGAAATTGCGCTGCAATTTTTTCTTCTAATGATGCAGCGGTTTGCCGCAGCAATTGGGTTTTTTCATCGGTCGTGTGCGTTCTGAAATCAGACCCCCACTTCTCTAAGAGTTTTCGCCAGAGGGCATCATCCAGGGGTTTTCGGGTCAGCGATTCGAGTGCCACCATGTCGTAAAACCGGCGGTAGCAACTGGTATTCAGCATGGCATCGTCTCTGCCGGAAACGGCCCAGCGCGTAGGATTGTACTTGGCCTGCTTTTTGCATGGCAGCGGGTATTCCGGGGATTCCAACCGGATGGGTTTTACAGTGGGATCCACTGTTTGAGCAAAAGCTTTGGGCGTTGCCCATGAATAGCGATCGTCATGTTGGATTACATCCAACACGGCAACCAGCCGCTGGAGATCCGGCGCATCTTTCGGCGGGTGGTAAGCCGCATCCAGCCTGCCCGGATGGTAATCGATCACTTCGGCATCCGATCCGTAAAACGCGATACCCCGGTTTTCCCCTGGTTTGCCATGGCCACTTAAATACGCCAGGTAATCGTCTTGAGAAATCTCTTCATGCATCAGCCGTTGCAGTTTTTGAAATGCAATCGAATCGTTCCACAACACCGTAATCGACCGGCTGCCGTCGGGGTTCAGTATTTGCTGCGGCTGGTAGCGAGTTTCCGTAGGGTACGCATGAAACCGCGCGGGATTGTTGTATTCCATGAACAATTGCCGGTAGCCCGCATCTAAAAATAAATCCACTAAGCCGGACGCATAGGTTTGTTCGTTAATGTAAGCCGTTACCGGCTTTTGCCCCAGCAAACTTTGATAAACATCATGACCGATACGCAAATTCTCCCGGTTGACGCGGGCGGGACACAAGGGCAGGATGCTTTGCGTGTAGCCCGCGCCGACAAATTCAATTTGTTCCTGTTGCCAGGCGGTTTTGAGGGCCTTGATAAAACTGGCGTCGGTTTTTTCCAGTTGTTCCAGACTGTAGCCGGACGCCTCAAACCCGAAAGGAATGGCCATGCGGATAGCAATGTCCAAGAGCGGCCAGTAGCAGCGATCGAGAATCAGAGAATAATGGGATTTAGGAATACTGGAAAACGCCAAATTAATGTGAAAAACACTGTACAGCAACAGCGCCGTTTTGGTTTTTTGCGCTTGCGCGGGAGACAAAAGCAAACCGGTATCGGTCGCGTTACCCATGCATTATGCCTCCGGTACCGGCATGGTGGGCGCTCGTTCGGTCATCATCACCAGTTCGGCCACGCGGTAGGCGCCTTGCATGTCCACCAATTGCTTGCCGTTTTCGTGCATGGCGTTGCGCTTGTCGGTATCCTGAATCAAGGCGGTTATCTGCGCGCACAACGCCTCCGGCGAGACGGCTTCGCCATCGCCCATGCTCGTGGCGCTGCCATGGGTGCAAAAGCGCTCAATATCAGGAACTTGCGACGCGTTATGGCCGATTAAAATCGTGGGAACGCCCATGTGGGCCAGCTCGTAAGCAGTGACACCAAACGTGGCCACAGCCACAGTCGCGCGTTGCATCAGGGGGCGGATGTTATCGAGGCGCCAGTGGAGCGTGATGGTGGAAGGCATACGGGTGGCAATTTTTTCGAGCTCCTCCGGGTGCGGATATTGCGGCGGGATGACCAGATCAAAATGGCAATCGCGGATGTCCTTGACGGCGTCCAGAATTTTTTCCGAGAGGCGGTTGGGGTCCACGCCGCCCATGGTGATGAGAATCGCCGGGCAGTCGAGTTTCTTGGAAAGATGCTCGTTTTGCGGGTTATACAGAAAATTCACACCCAAAATAACATATAGCGCGCCCTGAAAAATATGTTCCTGGCGGCTGGCCCAGCGCGGGTCCGGGCAGGCGTGGGCATTGGGAAAGATGACCGCATCCGCCACCATGCACCCCATGCCGTTGTTGTCAATGGGAATCACCGTCGTATTGGGCGCCGCCATGCGCAGTCCCTCCACCAAACTGGGCGGGACAGGGTCCTGGAAATCAATCACCACCTTGTTGTACCCTCCCTGGCGAACGGTTTCGGGCAGACTCCAACTGCTTTCAATGACGTTATAGCCTTCTTCCAGCATTTCCTGACGCAGGATGGTGTAGGTGGTATCCAGCCAAAAGCTTACACTGGCGGAAAAGAACTCCTGCAAATTGCGAGCCAACGCCTTGCCCCGCGCCAGATGGCCGTTGCCGTATTTGCCGCCCGCCTGCACCGCAATCAGCACTTTTGGGGATGTTTCCCCGGCCAGACGCTGGCGGACATGGGCATTGTGCTCCACCAGTTCGGGATGATCCCGTAAATATAAAAGAATTTTCTCCAATGACAGGATTTCTCCCGGCTGAGCCAACTGTTCAATCAGTTTGGTGGCCAGGATGAAATCTGGCTGGGTGTCTACGGTCAAGCGGTATGGTCCCTCATAATATAAGGGATCATCTTTAATATGGCCAACGGTGACGATATCCGGCTTGTCACTCAGAATACTGGCCAAATGCTCCCGGTGGTGGGCAGTTTGAGACGCCGCATCCACTTTTTGCCACCCGGCAGTGCGGTAACAGAGAAACCCGCTATGCACCGAGGGTTTTTCGCTGTGGTCCGCAGACACACTTTCCCAGTCGGGATGCTCGTTCATAGCTGTCATGCAGCGGTTGAGAAACCGGCTGTCCACAAACGGCGTATCGCCCAAAACAGCAATAAAGCGCTCTGCCCCGGCTTTACGCACCACACTTGCAACCCGCCCCACGAGATCGTCGGTTTCACCGGGCCAGGCAAACGCGTTGACGTTATTTTCAACTGCCCACAGCATCAAGGGCTCGTCGGAAGGGTGCTGTGTGGTCGCCAGCCAGATTTCATCGAGCCCTGCCACCTGTTTCAGGCGCTCCAGCGTATAGCTGAGGAGCGGCTTGCCTTCAATCAGGCGAAGCGCCTTGCCCGGCAGGCGGGTGGAGGCCATGCGGGCAATGATGATACCAATGGTTTTTTCAGCGGTCATGGCGCAAGCATCTCCCATGTTAAGAGGGTATCGGCTGGAATGGCGATGGCGACGCGCATACCGGGTAATCGGGTGGCATACGGGGCATCAATGCCTTCTTCGTAGGCATGGCGCACCACCTTGAGCATCTCCGGCTGAAGCAAAATCACCGCCGGGATATCTCTGCTGGCATACACAGCACGGCGAGCTCCTATGCGCTCTGGAATTTCTCCCGGCGCAGGTTGTTTGAGACCGCTGCCCAGCGCAGCTTCCAGGTTGCGGATTTCAGCGACCATCTCGGTGAATTCATCGATATCCAGGGCGTAGGGATGATCCGGCCCCGGCAGTGTTTTGTCGTCGGTCAAGTGTTTTTCAATGATGGAAGCACCCAAGGCCACCGCGCCCAGGGGAATCGTGCGTCCCGGCGTGTGATCCGAGTAACCTACCGGCACCTGAAAAGCGTTTTGCATCGTGACCATGGCCCGGATGTTGGCATCGCCAAATTGCGGCGGGTACAACGACACGCAGTGCAACAGCGCTACCTGCTCACACCCGGCGTCACGCAAAACTTTCAATGCCGTTTCCACTTCACCGAGATACGCCATGCCGGTGGAGAGAATGACCGGTTTGTGAAGCTGAGCAACTTGCCGTAAAAACGCATGATGCGTGAGATCACCCGAAGCAATCTTGATGAGCGGGATATCCAGCTCGGCCAAGAGTTGCAACCGGTCTTCGTCGAAGGGGGCCGACAGAAAATCAATACCGATTTCCCGGCAAAGCGTTTGTAATTCCGTGTGCCATTCCCGCGGCAGCGTCAATTTTTCCAGAATATCCCATGCTTGATGCATTTCCCACTGGCCGTTTTGCTTGTTCCGGCGGTTAATCAACGTTTCCACCTGAAACGACTGGAACTTCACGGCATCCGCCCCGGCCTGCTTGGCAGCTTTTACCAGACGCATGGCTTTTTCCAGCGAACCGTCATGGTTGCTGCCCAGTTCCGCAATCACATACACCCGTTCACCGGGGCCAATCCGGCGTCCGGTTGAAAGTTCCAGGTTGGGTTTCATCGGCATCTCTCTCACTCACCTTTTTTTGATTCTAGCAAATGTCGGCTCCAAAACCATTAATCCGCCGGATTCGGTGGCCGGTTCACCAACCGGGAAATCTTTGAAAACAATCTCCAGCGTTTCCATTAAGCGCCGCGCCCCTTTTTGAATCGTCTTGTACAAATACACGCTGGATTCCAGGTTTTCCTTCATGGCATCAATGTCGCCGGGCTGTAGTTCAACGTCTTCCAGAATAAATTTGCGGTTGTATTTTTTGGCAAACTTGAACATTTCCATGCGGATGTAACTGTTAATCAAGCTGTTTTCTTTCGAAAGACGGGTCATCTCCTGATCCATGTCATCCAGTTTGGCCAGTTGTTTTTGCACCGATACATCAATAACAGGGCGGTTTTTCAGCGCTTTTTCAATTTTTTTCACGCGGGCCATGGCATCTTTTGTGGTTTCAACCAAACATTCCAAATCAACCCGATCTTGTTGATACTGCGCGTACACTTTCTGATAATCCTCACTGCCTTCGGGTTGCAGAATATAGTGTTCTTCCAGCAACTGCTGCAACTGGGGTTGCGGATGATACTTTTTGACCTCGTATTTTTCAAAGGCTTCGGCAAAGGGCAAATGCTCCATGCCTTCTATCTTGGCGCCGCCCTCCGAGCAGTTGACCAGATGCGTGTTGCAAAAAATTTGCCGCACGTATTCCAGGGATTTTTTAAACGACAAATAACACATCCGCGTGAGTAACTTTTCACCGTTCCAACCCTCGGTTTCCAGAAAACCCTTCACCATGGAGCGTCTTTTGCGCTCCCATGCGGCCTGATCTTTCAAAAACACGCCCACCAAATCGTCGGAATTTTCCATTTCGCACATTTTGTTGCCCTTCTCATCCTCCACAATGCGATACCCCTTGTAGGCCGCATGCGAGGCATAGAGCTTGCCCTCGGGAAACGCCAGATCTTGCCCGATTAAGAAGATGGGATTGCATCCCATGGCAATCAAGTGCACCAGCGCCATTACGGAAACCGTACCCTGGTTATAGTAAGGGTACAGCTTGCGGTCCAGGGCTTTGCTGAGCCATGGCCTGAGCGGATCCGCCACGGTGTAGGACACAAAGGTTCTTTTGGCGGGCAAGTTGAATAGGGATTCGTGGCTTTGTGTCAACAGCACCAAGTTGGTATCGGGGATGAAAGAGACGTCTTTGAGCTGCATGGCGACGTTTTTGGACTCCAGAATCGTCACAAAATCCGGCGTAATCCCGGCATGATCCAACGCTTTGCAGGCGGTTCCCACGGCGGCGATGACGAGGTTGTCCCGGTGGGCTTTCAGGCTTTCGATGACGCCCGGCCTGTCCAGCGAAGGGCCTGCAGAAACCACTACGCCGGGCATGCCTTTAAACTGGTCATTGAGAAACGCTGTTTCCGGGTATTTGAGAACCTGCTTGAGGTTGCGAAGTGACGTTTCCGTGAAGGATTCCGAGGCTAATACAGCCGTTTGCTGCCCCACGGCCGTCATAATCATCACCGATTTGAGTTCGTTGAGGACACTCAGGTAAATTTCCGGCTCTTTCAGCTCATACGAGGGCAAAGCGAACGTTTTCAAGGCATCCCCCATCAAAAACCTGCCGGAAACAGCCTTCACAACCTGATCAACGCTGGTGATAATATGGACGCGGGGCGAAGCCAGTTCCTGGGTGAAGTCCACCACTTCCAGCGTCTGGCGCAGGACGTCCAAAAAGGGTTCAAAGACGATGATTTGGCCCTTCGTGCTGACAAAGGCCCGTCGCAGCATATAGCCCAGCCCCAGGCCATACATAAATAAAACTCCGTCCTGGTCACGAGCCTCCTCGGGAACATTGTCATCAAAGACTTCGCGCGCTTCCCCCAGGGGGTCGGCGATGCGATGGAGGGCGATATCCTCGTAAGCCAGGTTGATGTCGCCATTTGGGCCCACAAAAAGCGTCGTTTTGCCCGTCAGTTCGGTCTGCTCGATTTGCCGCGCCAGCTGGGGGGAATGCTTGCGCAGGGCCTCTAAATTGCTGCTCAACATCAGTTTATCCTTGTCGCCTCATGAGTTAATTGTAGGCAGTGCCGGGCCAAATCACCTCACACATTCATAGGAGACTGGTTGGGAAGCCCCCAGCCCGCATCCGTAAGCGGCGCACTTCTCCTTTGGAGAAGCGCCCCGCCAACGGCTGCTCCCTCCCTCTTTATGGGGGAGGGTAGAGGCTGTTAGGTTTGCCGCTTCCCGATTAAGGGAAGTGGCGGGCCTTACAGCCACGGGTGGGGGCCATCTATCAAGGAGTATTACAGAATGACATATTCACGCCATATTCCATAATGCCGAAAAAGCCCGCTGGAACACCGTTTTGGGCGCTTAAAGCCCTTCTCCCCCAAATAACCGATCTTTTCTTGCGAAAAAAAGAGCAAATTTTTTTTATGTGCGGTTTTATAGTAAGTAAGTAGATGCTGGGCTAATAAACCATCCGTATGAAAATACAACTTCTCCCCCACACCAGGAGAGAAAACACCCTTCCGCTGCGGCATGGAAACGTCTCGTGGTGGCTGTATAAAAAACTGCCCGAGCCCTTTGACATCACCGCCGGGGGCTTGACAATCCAGGACTGGTCCACGCGTATCATGCTGCTCAGCCTGTACGCACCCCGGATCTTCCTGGCATTTAAATACAGGCAGCATCCCATTGAAATCACCGGACGGGAAGCAACCATCTGGTTCTCGCAACTGGCGCTTTTGCTCTTGCAGAGAAGCCCATACGGCTTTAACAAATGGGTAGACCCGTTTATGCACCCCAAGCTGAAAGTCATCCCACCCAAAACCGGTTTTCTGTCCGGACTGCGCACAGGGCTGGCCGCCTGGGTCAATACCCACCGCATCGACGCCAATTACCTGGAATTTTTAAAGAAAGCCGGCATCAAGCTGCACACCAAAAACCCGGATCTCTCCAAAGCCGTGAAAGAAGCGTCATGGTTTCATTTAAGAGCCAACGAGATGAACACGCTGGTTTTGTATTTTGAAAAACTCAAGAAGCAGCTTCCCAGCCTGGAAGGTGAGGCCCGGCGTGTTCAGCAAAAGGAAATTCAGAATCTCAACCGTTTTATTAACCGGTTTACCTATTTAAAAGGCGCCACCTTTACCATTTCCACCCTCTTAATTTCGCTGGTGGTGGGCGTTTGGGTGAATAAATTCATCTTCAAGTTTTTTGCCCCGTTTGACAAGAAATTTGTTCCCAAAACCAAGTTGGCGAGCAACCTGGACAAGTTACTGGCCGATGACCAAAAACCAAAGGCGCGCAGCGCATGAGCATGATGATTAACCCCAACATTATCCTGCTGATGGATCCGCAACTGCCCCAGGTTGCTTCATGGTCGCGCGGCGCCTTGCGCAATGTGTCGGAACACGTGGGCTTGGGCATTTCCGTCCCCAAAACCCGGAAGATGGATTATATTTTCCGCGACATGCTCATGGCCATTACGGGCACTTATATCATTGAAAATACGTTTAAAATTGTCGAACAAGCCTACATTACGCCCAACTTTGTGCGGTTTTTAAAACTGGACAAGCTGAAAGACTGGTACACACCCCACGATGTCCATACGCCCGATTTCATGCGATCGGCTAAAATTCAAAACCTGCAGACCATGCCGTCCGCCATTGCCGAACGGATGTACGGCAGCCACATCAACAAGGACAGCTTCTACCTGATACCGGATTTGATGGAGCAACAAACCATCCCGGCGCTGGAAAACAAACTGAAACGCCTGGGCACACCACCGGCCAACTGGCGCGAGCATCTCTCGGAAATCAAGTACTGGTTTGTCACCAAGCCCCCCATGGCCGAAGCGCAAAAGGAGCTGGAAGCTAAAATTCAGCACACCCGGTTTTTGGCCCATCACATGCGCCGTATGGTCAGCCCGGAACAGTACATCGACAAATACCTGCTGGCCTCGGGCAAAATCACGCCCACGGAAGCCGCCCTGATGCAACGGATGATCAAACAAGCCAACAAAGTTGCCAAACAATTTGAACGGGTGCAGCAGTTTTTGCAGAAGGATTTAAAAGGCCCGTCCCTATCGAAGCGTGTCATGCATTTTATGTTCCCTTCCATGAAGGAATCCGCCCAGGCAAAAACCAAGGCGCTCCTGGCCAATAACGTGCAAGCCAAGGCGCTGGTGGAACTTATTCACCAACTGTCCCAGAACCCGGCTTTCAATGCCCGAAAGGCCAAATTTTTCGGCCCGCTGGTTTCTATGTGCGACAAAAAACTGCTGGATGAAATGCGTGGACCGACGTTCCTTCGCGATATCTTTAAAGTGGGACCAATGCGGGCCATCAACAATACGCGCGAACATCAGTATGTGCCGCACCGGATCATGGAGGCCATCAACAACGAAGCCATGGTGCCATGGATTGAGGAAGCGGCCAAAAACCTGCCCCGTGAACGCCGCGAGCTCATCGAACGCCTGACGTCCGGACTGGTCAAAGGCAAAATCAATATGGCGCGCCTCACCAAGGTGCTTAAAAGCGCCGATCTCTACCTGAAAATTCCGTTCAGCGTCATTGCTATGTTTGTCATTTACGGCATCCTGGCCAACAACTTTGAAGCCAAGTATCTCCTGCCGTTTCAGCGCCATGTGGTGCGTAAAAAAGGCAATTCCAGAGATTTCATGCTGCCCGGCTATCTCTGTCCCCTCCCGGCCGGCGCCGTTTTTTACCTGGCAAATAAATTGCCGTTTATTCAGAAGCTGGGCCATACCGGTTCATTTATGGTGTCCGGTTTTGCGGGGCTGGCCACTATGTTTGCCACGGCCTGGCTGGGCTTTTTGTACATGTACAAACACACTCCGCCGGATAAATCCAAGAGCAAGCCGGTTGTTCAAAATCCTTTTTCACAGTCATTGCAACAAAGTCCGCTTCCGGCGGCCCCCAGCCCGCATCCGTAAGCGCCGCACTTCTCCAAAGGAGAAGCGCCCCGCTAACGGCTACTCCCTCCCCCATAAAGAGGGAGGGCAGACGCCCATAATTAACTTGTGTATATGCACATTAAATGAACACGCCTCGCCCTCCCTCTTTATGGGGGAGGGCAGTGGGTGTTAGGTTCGCCGCTTCTCTGCAAGAGAAGTGGCGGGCCTTACAGCCACGGGTGGGGGCAGCAACGTCTCAGCGAGAGGATTGTTCCGTTCCCAGAATGATGCCTTTGGTCAGAATCTCCTGGGGAGATGGTTTGGGGGCAATGTGGCCGAGAACCGTCAGCACCGGGTCGCCTTCTTCGGGGATGACCTTGCCGATTGTCACGGGTTTTTCCGCGGGGGTTTGCAATGCCTGGGCAATCACGGCGTCATTGAGCTTGGCCTGGGGGTATTGTTTGAGGATGCGTTCTTTCACGTCATCCAGCGTGGGTTTGCCACGGCCAAAGACGTCGGGATAGGTAATCAGGCTGATTTTATTGTTTTCTTCCTGCACCAACACCAGCTCGTAAGTGACGTCTACGGGGGTGCCGAAATCCACGCTGCTGAAGACTTCCTCGGCGTCATGGATGTTCATGCGGATGCAGCCGTGGGAACTGAATTTGCCGACCGTGCTGGGGGCGTTGGTGCCGTGGATGCCGAACTCGCCACCTTTGTCTTCATAGAAGCCAATCCAGCGGGTGCCCAGGGGACTTCTGGTGCTGCCGCCCGGCAATACCGGGGATGCGCCCGGGGGCTTGAAGGGGTTTTCAAAGTCGGGGTCGACGACTTTGTCGATGACATGAAAGCTGCCCAGCGGCGTGGGGAAATCGGCGGTGCCGACGCCGACGGGGTAATAGTTCACAATCTGATCGCCGTCATACAACCATAAGGTACGAGAGGGAATGTTAATGACGATGCGGGCATGGTCCAGCGGCTTAAGCGCCTGTGCCGCATGCGGTACTTGAACAACAAGGGCAACGATGAGCGCTGCAAGCCATAGTTTTACATGTTTCCCAGTCATTTCCAGTTCCTTTTTTAGCTTTCTTTCTTCTCTTGATCATTTTCCACTACCAGTAACCGCGCACTTTGGCATGGCGGGTAATGGATTTAAATGGACTTTGCTTTTGCGCTTCGGCGATTTCTTTTT
>Ga0207055_1043_pt1 | contig 32498 bp, 32 predicted proteins | sample Alteio_BWMinCont_57_FD_153293 | JGI IMG/M metagenome (GOLD analysis project Ga0207055, IMG submission 153293) | Enriched cells from forest soil in Barre Woods Harvard Forest LTER site, Petersham, Massachusetts, United States -... | ecosystem: Environmental > Terrestrial > Soil > Temperate forest >...
TTAAGAGGGAAACAACATGAAAAAATCTCAGCATTGCGCGCTTCTGGCTGAATTTTGGTGTGGCCGGCCTTTCAGAGCAATGAATTCCTCAATCTTGACATCACAATTACGGCTGGAAACGGATTTCGCGATGAAAAATGCGATTTCTGGGATTCATTGAATGAAAAATAATTTCTGGGAACAAGTAATTAAGGGGTAGTTAATGCCTAAGGCAGTGATAAGACCAGACTTCAAATATGTGCTTTTTGAAGAAGTCTATTCGCGCTTAGAAAGTCCAAAGGCTCAGCGGCGAGCCTTTGCCATTACCCATGCGGCGATTCAATGTCTAGCGCGCAGGGATTACGACGAAGTGACCTTAGAGTATGTCGCACGCGAAGCCGGCGTCACCCGTCAGGCCTTGAAGAAATATTTTGTCGACGCCGACGATATGAAGTTAGTGGCGTTGAAATATATCCGCCTACTTTTTCAAAAGCTGGCCTTGGATGCTACAGAAAAGCAAAGGACTCCTGATAAGATGCTTTCGGCTTACGTTTTAGCCTGTTTCCATTGGGAGCGAGAGTTCCACGTTCACGCCGTGGCCTGGTATTCGTTCCTGCAACGCTGCTCGCGACAGCCTAAACTCAGAGCTATAAATTCGGCAGCCGTGAGAGTCGGCACCGACCGGATCACGACACTGTTAGAGGAAGGGCGTGCGCTGGGAGTTTTTCACTGCACCGATTGCGCACAAACCGCGCGTATTATTCAGCTCCTGATAACCGGCGGTGTGCTCTCGTCTATGAGTGAAGACCGGGAAAATATGGCCGGTGTTCCAGAGACCATTGAGCGCGCCTGTCTTCAGCTAGCCCAAGGCCGCTGATATTTTTGAATAATCGAGAACGCACGATGACTCCCTGCTGCTAGACAATTTTGAGACAACTCACGCATCCTTGAAGAGAGGCATTACAAACCGAGCCATGAAAATCAAGAAACTCAATCGTATCTCTTATATTGTTCTGAAAAATGAAGTTCGCTACGGACATTTGAAGTGGTCAATTAGCCAAGTCGCGAAAGAAGCGAAAGTCTCCAGAAGCTGGATCTACAAGTATCACGGTTCGCGAAAACCTGAGATTTTGATCAATGCGCTCCGCAATACATTAGAGGACTTCTTTTTGCTCTCAGAAGAGCGCCAAGAAATTCTCCGCACCAAAGGCCTTGGTGCGGCCTTCATGAAGTCTCGTGAAATCAGTCAGCTTTATCCAGAAATCTACGTGTTCTATTTCAAACATTTTCACGCAGACAATGTTTATGGAAAACTGATTCGTAAAATTGAAAATGACTATTTCGACAACCATTTGATGAAACGCCATCAGTTTTTGAATAGGTTTCAGGGCAGTCTTCTTCGCTGTATGACCCACGGTTTGGGACTCGCCTTTTATCTCGACACACCTCACACTCAAGCCATGATCGACTTTGTGCTCTCTTCTGAATTCAAAGATTGGGTGCGATCAATCCCCAATCATTTTGATGTAGCCACTAGATCCGACCAGCGGTAACAAAAAGCCCGATTTTTGTTCACCCTAATAACTTGTCCGCGAGCCGATAATATTCGAAATTTAGTAACGCAAGGCCTGCCCATGGTTGGGCAAGTTATTAATTGAGGAGAATTAAAATGAAATTTATTTTTTTCCTAAGCGTCACCATTCTGGGTTCATCGGCCGCTCGCGCATCGGCGCCGGATATTTCATGTATTAATCATATATCCGAAGACGTTGCGATTAAGGTCGAAATATTTTATTCAACAAATACCTCAGCAACCTCAGATATAAAATATAGCCAGGACTCAGGACTGACCTGGAACGTCTATTGTGATTCGACGGGCCCAATGACTGTTACCGGGCCTCAGCCCGTCGTCATCGAAGGCAATTTCCATTGCAATGACAATTCGAATATTGCGGCCACGATGACTTACGACTCGACGAAGAAGACTCTACAGATTTCTCAAACAAATAAATCTGGTTATCAACTTTACCAATGTGAATGAAACGTAAATGCGGAGGAACAATGAAATTATTGACGGCTCTTATTATGACGCTAGCTCCTATAGTGAATGCCAACGCTGCAGGCGAAGCAACCATTTATCAATGCTTTAACGATTGCAATGTGCCGAGTGTTTCTGTCATTAAAGATCAGGACGGAAATATCTTCGTGCAAGAAACAGAGCAAGATGGATCAGTCTCCAAAGTTAAGGTAACCCAAAGGGGAAAACTCTTAAGAAATCCAGTCTACCTCGACCCTAACGGGGATGTCGTTTTGGTGACCGATAGCCGAGGTTCTCCTAATTTTGCGCCAGCCGAAGTCTCGCTCCAGACCAGAGGTGTCACCTATGACTGTGGCCCCAAATGGACCTCAGAACAATATGTGGACCTTGTCAGGAGAAATATTGGAGATCCGAATTGGACTCCTGACCCCAAAAACTGTGTATACTAGGTTTTTGACAAACCCCAAGCTACGGAATAAAGCTGGGGTATGGCACTGAGCCCTCAGTCGGCATCCGCCCATGCTCTTATTCGCGGCCTCCAAGAAGGACAGTGGACTAGCGTTGAATTGACCGAACATTTTTTGAGTGAAATCTCAAAGAGCAATCCTAAGGTTCACGCCGTTCCGATCGTCGTTCGTGAAGCCGCTCTTGCCCAAGCCAGAGCCTCTGACCTGCGCCGGAAAAATGGTAAAGTCTTAGGCCGATTCGATGGCTTACCGATGACGGTAAAAGACGCGCTTCGCATTCGCGATCTGCGAAGTACCTGGGGCTTGCGGATGTTTCGGAATTACGTTCCGAAATCTGATAGCAAGATAGCCGAATCTCTGCGCAAGAGCGGTATTGTTTTTTTGGGGAGAACCGCCATCCCTACCGCAGCACTTAATTATAATTGCCGCAACCAAGTCTATGCTGAGTGCGTTAACCCATTTGATTCCACACGCACGCCGGGTGGCTCGTCTGGTGGAGCGGCCGCGGCACTCGCGATGGGCATGACACCGCTTGAACTTGGCTCGGATCTAGGTGGATCGATTCGCTATCCTTCGCATTGCTGTGGCGTCTACGGATTGCGAACAACAGATGGATTGCTACCGATCGATGATATTGGCCCCGAGGGTGCGGGGGCCGCCTGTCGACAAATGGTTGCCTTTGGGCCAATGGCTAGAAATCGCGCTGACCTCGACTTACTCCTAGAGCTTTTCACTGAGAACCTGACGTTGCCTAGAGCCATCTGCGGCTCAGAATTCGGCGGCAAACTCAAAATTGCATACGCCAATGACTTGATGGGAATTCCACTCGATTCTCAGTCTAAACCAGTTTTCGAAAGCTACATTGCTCAATTGAGAGCCAAGGGTTTTGAGGTCATCGAAACAAAACCGCCTCTCGACTTCGACTTGGTTTACCAAGTCTGGGGCACCATTGTGGGCTTCGAGTTCACCAATGTCCTGCCAAAATTTTTGCGTACCGGACTTGGAAAGTCATTCGCGGCTTGGTGGATTTTAGATCGTCGGGTTGGAAGGGGCCCGCTCTCAGATCACTTCAAACGTGGATTGCACGCATCGCAGACTGAATATGAAAAAGTCTGCGCTCAGCGAGCTGAAATCTATCGAGTCTTAGAACGCTTTTTCTCGGAATATTCAGTTTGGATTCTACCGACCGCACCCTCGGCGGCTTTTCCTCTAAAATTAAGCGGCAAAGAGTTTATTACTGAAAACGGAACATTTTCCTACACTCAGTACGTCGGACCTTACATTGTACCTACGACGGTTTTGGGCACACCGGTTTTATCTTTGCCAATCGGCAAAGATAGAAATGGAATGCCGATTGGAGCGCAGATTTTCGGCCCGCGTTTTGCCGACCGTTGGCTTATCGATGTCGGGGCGAAGTTAGAAGCAACGCGAGTTTAACGGATAACTAAGGACTTTGATTACGGTGCCAGCTCTTGAAGCGCTTGGTTTTCGATTGAGGCGCATGCAGACCTCGCCAATTTATAATCCATGAAGCGATTGACTGAGTCGTAAAGCTTGTTGATTCCCCATTTTGTAAGATAGATCCCCGTGTCCGAACCATTGATAAATGTAAAGTTTTCGACAGTCGTTATCGGTTTGAAAAAGGGCTTTAGAGCGGGGTTCTGTGCGCTCATTCCCCCTAGAATCCGAACGCTCAAGAGGTCGTCGATGTCTGAATAACCGGAATCAGCATAATCTTTCGCATCTTGCATGTCAAAACCGTCGGGAGAAAAGCGATCTCCGTTGGCACCAAATCCTAAGCTGAGATTCCAAGATAAAACGTCGGAATCGAGGATCAATTTTTCAAGTTCCAGGGTGGCCCGATAGTGAGGATCCATTACTGTCGCAAGATTCTGGTAAAGATTCGGAAAATCTCCAGCTGGAAAACGTTGCTGGAAGAGTTTATCTATAGTGGAAAAATACGGCTCGGGCGCTTGACTCGCATCACAGCGGAGAAAATGGTAAAGAACCACGTTCTTGTGAGTATTGAAAAATGAAGAACTTTTCAGAAGGGAGTTTGCAGAGAGCACGCTACGCCCTCCGAGCAACCTTCCCAATCGATCGTTGGGTCGATAAACGTGATAGTAGTCGCCACCGTCTCTGTAGGGCCACTGATTTGAAATATCGGGCCGTGCGTGAAGATATTTGTAACGAGGATGGCTTGAAGCCGCCGAAACAAAATTTGCAAATTGAGCATCTTGATCAGCTGCGCCTATATCGTCGTCGATGGATCCGAAAACTCCAGGCCAAATGTTATAGGACTGCCAGATCGGATGGGGGACATCGCCATGACAAGAGAGACATTGGGGCGGATTTTTGGTTGAAATCGTTGCCCCTTGCTGATCAAAAGTGATTTCACGAAGCTCATAATGCATATCCGCATCACGAAATTGCATCATCTCGAGCCGTTGATATCCCTCCTGCGAGAAGTCGCCGTTGAAAGCTAAAATAAATTTGGCTGATCGGCCAAAGACGATAGCACGGGGATTAACAAGACTTGCATCTTGACTACTTCCTGAATCAAACACCAGGGTATAACTCGACATAAACTCTGGAGGAAGCGCCTTGAGGACTTGCGCTAAGTCCGTCGGATGCTGGGTTTTCACGATATGCGCGACTGTCTCGAAGGACGTATTCTTGAAAGGATTCGTTTGAGCAAAAGCCTGAGTCAAAACTGAAAAAAGGGTTAACAAGAAAAACAGCCATCCCTTGGCCATTGGAGCTCCTCTTTTTAGATTGCATTCATATGCTAAACCTCAAATATTGATATGAGACCAAAAAGCCCGACACTCAATATTGAATTTGGCCTTTGAGCCAGGGTGCGGAGCGTCCTGTTCAAATACGTGCTGCCTCAACCCTTCCCCCACGCTTTCATACGGGACCGATTTGCAACATGAATCTTTGCCCATCGCTTTCTCTCCTCGGACTGCAACGCCTTGCTAGACTTACGCCGTTCAAAAGCGAGCTCCTTCTGGAGCTTCAAATAGTTTTGCCATCGATCCGCGTCCAAGGCTCCTTCTTCAAGCGCAACCTGGATCGTACATCCAGGCTCACTTTGATGCTGGCAATCTGTAAATTTACATCGCCGAGCAAATTCCTCAATGTCAGAAAATGCCACATCCAAATCCATGTCTTCAGACAATCCGACCTGCCTTAGCCCGGGAGTATCAATGATCATCGCCCCTATTCGTGTGACATGAAGTTCGCGATGGGTTGTCGTGTGGCGGCCACGCCCGTCGCTCGTCCGAATCTCCCGCGTATTCATCGACTCATGTCCTAACATCGCGTTGGTGAGACTACTCTTGCCAACTCCAGACGATCCAATAAAGGCGACGGTTTGCCCGGGTGATGCGTATTGATCTAGCCCGTCGAGGTTCCAACCCTCCAAGGCGCTTACACCGTGAACATCAACGTTGGGAAATCGCGATGCAACCTTATCTAGTAGAGAATGAGGCTCAGACGCGAGCTCAATCTTATTTACCACAATCACCGGTCGAACCCCGCCAGAAAGCGCGAGTGTAACGTAGCGATCGAGACGATTCAGACTCAGATCTTGATTGGCTGAAGTGACGACAAAAAGAGTATCTACATTTGCGGCGAGAACTTGAGACGAATTCTGCCCCGGGTCCTTTCGCAAGAGTACACTTTTCCTCTCAATCACTTCCTCAATTAAAATCCAGCCTCCTGGCTGCGGTCGACCCGTTATCCAGTCGCCAATCGCGGGCCATAGATCCGAGTGAAAGCGCAACTTGCCGGCTAGCCTAGCCCTCATTACGTTTTGTCGACAGTCAATGACACGATAGTTTTCCCGTCCTTCGAAAATAATCCGAAAGACAAAATCAGAGCAATATTCCAAGATAATCTCCATCTTTGAAAATGAAGCGCTCAGACTACAAAATGTTAGAAGAATGCTCTGGCTTCAGAGCGCAAAAAGGCAGAGGACATTCCACGAATTTACGGTATCAATCATAATGTCCTCCTTTGCGGTTGGTTTAGTAAGACTAACCGCTTGCGATTGAAAAAGCAATTGGCTTTATAGGGCACATTGATTCGATTTTGAGCCGCGATGTTTAACTACTTGTTAAAAATAGGGGCAATTCGTTATCTTCACCGCAATCTAAAGGGGGAAAAGAATGTACAGAATCGGTTTTATCTGTGGCTTGGTGTTGGCAGCAACTACGACTAACGCAACGACAAGCATTGCTTTTTCGGGTGATCAGGCAACTGTGACGGTTGAAGGCTCTTCAGGAGATAGCGACGCTTCTAATCTTTTCGCAGCCATGAACGTCTCATCGATCGACTTAGGAACGACTTTATCAAAACAGCTTTCTTTCTCCAATTCAGCAGGAACACGATTGTTTGATTTGAGCTGTAGTATTTCGAAGACAGAAGCGAATTCGGGCTCCTGTGTCCTACAAATCTATAAGGTTGACGGAATGGTCTTCGATCCTTCTAACAAACAAGTCATTCAATCGATTCAAGGCATCTCAGACGCAATGAATGTCGCCAAATTATTTTCGCGGCCTGATGATCAGACCGGAATCATATATTTTTCGGCTGATGTGCACTTAGGATTGTCGCTCGACCTTGACGGAGGCTATCCGGAATTATTCATGATTCAATACAATTGATAGGCTCATTCTCTGGTTAGCGACAGGACGGTCCCATTAGATAGATCAGTTCGTGAGCCGGGATTTCGAGTCGCATTGATAGAACCCCCGAATTGGCAAAGCGAATTTCCTCTTTCTCCAGATAGTTCACAAATACAGCCTTATCGGCACTTGGATTGTCTTTTATCGAGCTATCTAGGCTCCAACCAGACGTATCAGCGATCACGGCACCGTCGATCTTAATGATTGATCTCGAATCCTTGTACTGAACAGTCACTGCTCGATTCTTAAGGTCCGTGCCACTACAAACGAACGAAGGATGCTTGGCCAAGGATTCGATAGAAAACGCAGAGGCGTCCATCCCCAAAACTGTCATGGAAATGGCAAAAAGAGTCATTGCGGTACGCATGTACGTCTCCTTGAAAGAAAATTAATTTAACTATTCGGTCTCGATGGAATTCTCGTGCCAGGCCTTGGCCGCGTTAAATGACAAAAACCGTCACTTTATTCAGCTCATAACGACAAAAGGAGACTTGAGCACCTAACCTAATGGCGCTGGAATTGCTTCGCCTAGGCGTAAATTTACAATGCGAGGACCTATGAAAGCGAGTTTATTAACTCTGGCCGCACTTTTAGTTAGCTTGATCACAAGCACCGGCAATGCATCTAATTTAGCGAACAACGATGTTACCAATAGCCCCGACTCCTTTCAGCTCGCCTGCCATTTAGCGAGCAATACGGACGTGATCTTTATGCTGTTTCAAGATGGGCGCGTGTGGGTTGCAAACTTCAAAACAAACAAAGGTGGTTTCGGCAAATTGTGGTCGGATCCTCAGCCGGTAGACAAAGAGATCCTCAATGTAAAGACCTCTCTTTTGGTTCTGGATTTCAAAGACGCGGATTCTCTTTTTGGCGATCCGCGCATGAAAAGTATGTATATGGTCATGCAGCCGGCTTCGCAAAATCAAAAAATAGATTATCAGTCGAAATTTGTTTACGACCTTGTGGATTCAAAATCTCCGGCAAAACTTGGTGAGCTTGCGTGCCGCGTGAGCGGTAATTACGGCGAATAATAAATAAGACAAAGGTAGGAAATTATGAAGTTCCGATTCATTCTCTTCAACACAATTTGCGCAGTTGTTCTCGCTGCAAGCAGCACGGCTTTGGCGGGTGAGGTAGTGATCATCTCCTCCATTCAGGCTACGGATTCCGCGCGCAGTCTTGAAGGTCGCATCATTGGCAATGTCGATAATATCGACGGCACTCTAGTGGTTACGGATCTCCGATTCGAATATAATGGTAGAATACTTGGTCGTCGCTTGAACATTCAGAGCGGCCAGGCGTTATTGAATAAGATTTGTGCGAGTTTGACTGGGAATAATGTGCTGAGCACCTACCTCGGCGGCGACACTCTGGCATTTGGTCGAAGTGAAGATTTAGTGGTCTTGAAGGATGATCAATTGAGCATTGTCAATAGTCCATCCGGCCATCTTACAGCCATGGCTTGCGGTCAAATCTCGCCAGAAGTGCAACGCATGGCTGAGCAGGCAGCGAGCACAGGCGGTTAATTTTCGGATCTAAGATTAAGCTCACGGGTAAGCCATAGATTCTATCCTAAGGCAACAGGCATCCCTATTATGGAAGGCCAGTAACGGGAAAAATCCTACCAAATCTAGACGAATCGCAGCGCATTACGCTTATGGATTTTCAATTTCATCCTCCTATGATTGAATTTTCTTATAAACACTTCAAGGAGGATATATGAAGTTTTTAATTCCGGCTCTCCTAATAGCCGCGTCAGTTGCAACCGCCGAGTCGAGCAAGGATGTAAGCCCGGCTAAGAAGCACGGCCAATGCACGACATCCACTTATACTTGTGCCGACGGTACCACCATTGGCATCGATGTGTGCGCTGGCGGTTATACTTACCTTCAAGGAACCAATATTCCGTTTACCGGAAGCTGCGACACTACCGGCGGCTAATGATTTATGGCAAGCCCGTCGGTGTTCCGGCGGGCTCTGCCTTTCTTAATAAAGCTCCTGAGTCGCTCGTCTGCCGTCAGGTCGATCAGGCTCCGAGTCCCTACCCACGCTTTCCCATGGGCTTTGCCCACGACGGAACCTTCGCTGACAGTTGATACTCAGATTAATCCTACTATTCGCTTTCACGAAACAAGAGCCAGGATTTTAAGTAAAACAGAAATTGTTTATAAGAGTGTTTTTAGATGGAAAAATTGAAGATTGTCGAACTTCATAGATCTGACCGTATCGGCTGGTTAAGGGCCTCTGTTCTGGGCGCTAACGATGGAATTATTTCCACCGCGAGTCTAATATTGGGGGTTACCGCTGCAAACGCCTCCCATCAAAACATTCTGCTGACCGGTATAGCGGGGCTAGTAGCTGGAGCCATGTCGATGGCCTCCGGAGAGTATGTATCTGTTAGTTCACAAGAAGATAATGAACGTGCAGAATTGGATCGCGAACGAAGTGAACTCGCTGCCGATATTGAATTCGAACGCAGAGAGCTCGCTCAAATCTATGTTGAAAGAGGTTTGAACCCAGCCCTTGCCAGACAAGTGGCTGAACAGTTGATGGCACATGACGCCCTAGGAAGTCATGCAAGAGATGAATTGGGAATAACTGACAATCAACGTGCAAGGCCAGTTCAAGCTGCGATGGCATCAGCGACATCGTTCGCTGTTGGAGCTGCTTTTCCCCTAATTGTTGCTTTGATCTCGCCTTTTCGTTTTCTGATAATTTCAGTTCCGGTAGCTTCCCTGGGTTGTTTAGTTTTGCTAGGGGTACTTGCGGCGCGCGTGGCAGGGGCACGAATTGGGAAAAGTGCATTTCGTGTAGGATTCTGGGGTGCCTTTGCGATGGCAGTAACGGCTGGAATCGGTGCGGTTTTTGGAACGGTCGGCTGAATCGAATATTCCCCCGCCCCACCAGCCGACGACCTCGAACTTATTGCCCTAAGACGTTCTATGAAGCTACAATTGAACGATGCCTAAAGTTTTTGCGCGTCAGAACGTAGTGCCTGACATACTCGCGGGCCTGACCCTAGCTGCTATCGGGATCCCAGAAGTCATGGGTTATACCAAGATTATTGGTACTCCAGTGGTCACTGGGCTCTACACTCTGCTCATTCCAGCTTTGATTTTTGCACTACTTGGATCTTCACGTCGCCTTGTCGTAGGTGCTGACTCGGCCACAGCGGCAATAGTGGGCTCGGCGCTGATGGCCATGGCACTGCCCACAGGTTCTGAATATCTCGCACTAGCTAGCTTGGTGGCGTTTTTAGCAGGGATGATGCTTTTGTTGGCGCGTGTGCTACGCCTTGGTTTTTTGTCCAACTTCCTTTCGCAAACCGTCTTGGTGGGTTTTCTTACCGGTGTTGGACTGCGGGTTATGCTCAGCCAAATTCCCACAATGCTCCACGCAGTTCATGTTTCGGAACTACACCTTCCGACCGTATTTATTTCGCTATCCGTTTTGATCTTATTGGCAAGTTTTGAGCGTTGGGCGCCTCGCTTTCCGGCGCCACTGTTGGCTCTCGTGGCCGTCTTGATCGTGGGCGCCAATCTTGATTTTGAGCAGCTTGGCGTAAAAACTCTCGGGCCTGTGGCCACGGGCCTTCCCCATTTTTCTTGGCCAGATCTTTCCTTCGAGCGAATTTCGGCCGTGTTCTCGATTTCATTCGCTTGTTTTATTGTGATCTTGGCGCAAAGCGCGGCTACCGCATCGGCTTATGCCTTTCGCCACCAAGACAGTTTTGACGAAGATCAAGATCTCTTAGGCTTAGGATTCGCTAATATAACGTCGGCCCTCAGTGGATCGTTTGTCGTGAATGGCAGTCCAACACGCACTGCGATCGTCGACAGTGCTGGAGGAAGTAGCCAATTGGCGCAAGTTACTTCCGCGGTCATGGCCCTATTTACTTTACTTTTTCTGACTAGGCCCTTGGCTCATTTACCCGAGGCCGTACTTTCCGCCGTGGTTTTTATGATCGGCGTAAAACTTGTCGACCATCGTGGTATGAAAGATATCTTCTTGCAGAGCCCTCTGGAGTTTTGGCTGTCGACCTTAACTTGCGCCACAGTCGTGTTTATTGGTGTCGAACAGGGAATCCTCTTGGCGTTAGTGCTGTCCTTGCTAAATCATGTCCGCCGCAGTTATAAGCCGAACACCACGGTTCTTTGCAAGGACAGTCAAGGCCATTGGATGCCCAAATCATTAGCTCAGGAGCGACAGGACATCCCCGGAGTCGTGGTGTACTGGTTTGGCGCGGACTTGTTTTACGCCAATGTCACTCACTTCGTCTCGGAAGTTAGGCGATTGGTGCAGGATTCGCCCAAGCCAATTCGCCTGCTGGTGATTGATGCCGGAGCTATCACCGGGATTGACTATACGGCGGCCAAGCATGTTTTAAATTTGGATCAAGAACTGAGGTCAAAAAAAATAAAAGTGGCCTGGGCCCACGTGAGCGCAGGGCTTCGCAAAGACATGAAGCGCCATCAACTTCTCAATGAAGACTCGCTATTTGAGACTCTGCGTGAATGTCTAGCAGCTCTTCAAGTCACTTACCAATAGCGGACGCGATACGTACATTTATCAACCCGACCGCAGACACGAATGTTAATTCTTTCGTTTGAGACAAAATGTCATGTTTTGCATAGCATCAGCCCCACGCTTTTCGTCTAGTTTGTCCCAAATGTAGCGAAATTCTCTATCTACGGCCCGGCACACAGCTTGTAACTCTCTCGTGCAAACCACTCATGGTTATAAATTGCCTTGGAGGAAAAATGAAAAATGCAGTCTTTAGTTTCTTATTGCTGAATATGATGATGCCGCTCCTTAGCCACGCAAAAACGGCTCCGGTGACCAAGCAAGTTAACGTCACAGTAAGCAGTGCCTACGTGCCCGGAGGATTCTCCTCAACGACTGATGCCTATGTGATTGTCAGCGGCATGTTTTCGAATAGCTGCTATCAGTGGGATAGGGCCGACGTTAACAATCTCAACGCCTTTACCCACGAAATTAGAGTTATTGCGGATGTGACCCAAAATATGATGTGCGCGATGCATCTGGTTCCCTATCAAAAGGAAGTGGATCTTGGCGTTCTGCAATCAGGCGCTCACACGCTTCGCTTCATCGGCGGAGATGGGACCTATTTTGAACAAGGGCTCACGATTGAGTAGTGTGACATGGATTCCATTTGTCAGTGGCCTTAGCCTGGCCACTGATTCTGGCAACTATCGTGATGGCGACAATGCTAATCACCGGTGCTTTTGCAGTGGGAATCATACTCGAGCTGCAGGGACTTACCTTCTGATGGGGAATCAGGGCAGACGTAGTTGACCTTATAGATCCAAACGCCGTCTCCCGTACTACCATTGGGCCAGTAATCTGCCCTCTGGATGAAGACCTGCGCATTCGAGCAGAAGGTGTCTTTTATATCTTGGATAACGGCATTGTCGCAGGGGTAAGAAGTTGCAAAAGCGGCTGACGAAATCACAATCGTCGACAAAAAAACTACCAAATTCATAATTTCTCCTCAACCGAATACTACAATCTGTTTCTCATTTTTAGCGAAGTTTTAAAATCGACATTTGAGTTTTTGACTATTTTTCAGGTGCGCCAGATTCGCCACCTTGGATTAGGGCCACGCTCACAATCAACCAGTGTGGCTTCAGGTTAGCAAGTTCTTCGCCTCAGAATCACGGCTTAAAGTATAGGTCCTATCGCTCGGCCGATGCCCTCGCCAATCTCACGCCAAAATCCTGATTTTAGAAGACCCTGGACCGTCTCACCATGTCGTTGCCGAATCCATTCCTTGACGTCTCGCAAGGTTGTCGAGTCGTAGATAACTAGGCCAAGCTCATAGTTCAGCAGAAGACTTCGCATGTCGAGGTTGGCAGACCCCAGAATCGCAAGTTCGCCGTCGACCAAAAATGCTTTGGCATGAATCATACGCGGGTAAAATCCAAAGTCTACACCGACAGAGATTAATTGACGTACAAAACTCCCCCGCGCCAGATCCGCCATTCTATGATTCGATGCTTGGGGAATTATCACGTGCACCGCGACCCCCCTCTTAACCGCCAACTCAAGCGCCTTCATTAACGACTCATCGGGAATAAAGTAAGGAGTCACAATCCAAACACTTTTCTTCGCCTCATTGATCGCATTGAAAAGTAGATCATAGAGAGGATCTCCCACCACGTCGGGGCCGCTAGCCACGACCTGCGCTAAGATCTCCCCGGTCCTTGAAGCTACGACCGAAACTGGAATCGCCGGTGCCGGCGAGTGGGTTGCGTAGGCCCAATCTTGCAGAAAAATCTTTTCAAGATCCCCAACACATGCGCCCTTCAACTGTAGACCTAGATCAATCCAGCGATTCGCGTCTTCTGTGGGCCCCATATATTCCTGCGCGAGGTTCATGCCCCCCAAAACGGCAACCGTGCCATCAACGACCATGAGCTTTCTGTGATTTCGAAGATTAGTTCTTCCACGAAACGGCAGATGAAGAACGGGCATGAAATAGGCGACTTTGCCGCCCGCACTGGTGAACTGCGCGAACGACGGATGGCTGATCAGAGTGGCGCCCAATGAATCGACGAGCACCCGAACATCTATACCGGCGCTAGCGCGCTCAGCCAAAGCGGCAACAACAGCCCTCCCAACCGGATCGTTGCCGAAAATAAATGTGGTGATGTGAATTGAAGTTTGGGCCCCGTGGATAATCTCAATCAACCTGTTGTAGGCCGTTACTCCAGTAGGAAGTAATTCAAGAGACTGGTTTAGCTTCGCTCCATCCACGCCTGAGGCTGCAAGAATCCGTTGGGTTGACGTTAGCTCAATCGATCCTTCTAAGCGTCCTGCGGTCGAATAAATCTTAGCCTTGCCCGACAATCCATACTTGAATTTGCGGCCACTAAAAAAAAGATAGAGGGGAATTCCCAGATATGGAATTGCGCAAATCACCAGAAGCCAGGCCATCGTGCTTCCTGGAGCTCTCCTCGCGCGGAGAATCGATGAAACTAAAATAAGGGTGAGTAAAACGCTGGCGGTCGATAAAAGATGGTGAGCCCATAGTGGGATCATATTTTCTTTAGTCCAAGATTGCGAAGAGCGACCTCAAGCGAGCGCACTTGCTTGGCTTGAGCTTTGCTCTCGACCCATTTCCCATGGGGTCCAAGTTCAGTGGTTATCGTCGTTAGGACTTTGGCGCGGGCAAAGCGCTTGTCATTGGCAGGAATAAGATGCCACGGAGACCGTTTGGTGTGGGTCCTCTGAAATATTTCATCCACCGCATCGACGTAGTCGCTCCATTTAGACCTGGCTTCGACATCGTCTTTTGTAAGCTTCCACTGCTTATAGGGATCGTGAAGGCGCTGCTCGAAGCGCCGGAGTTGCTCACCCTTGTCGATGGCTAAGAAAAATTTGATCAACTCGATCCCGTCGTCTTGAAGCATCGCCTCAAACTCGACGATCTCACGATATGCGGCCTTCCACCGCTCTTGTGGAGTGAGTTCCTCTACCCGCTCGACAAGAACACGCCCGTACCAAGAACGGTCGAAGATTGCTATGCAACCAGAGGGTGGCAAATCGCGCCAAAAACGAAATAAGTAATGCCGCTTCTTTTCTTCTGGAGTTGGGGGACCTACGCTGTGAACCTGAATGCCGCGTGGATCAAGATTTTCCACCACTCGCCGTATAGCCCCGCCCTTTCCAGCGGCGTCAAATCCTTCAAAGACGATAATGGCTCGCCTTTTCTGATGCCATAGGCCTTGCTGAATTCGCAGCATTTTCAACTGCAGGTCTTCGAGATGGGCTTTGTTTTTTTTCTTTAAGGTGGGGAACTTGCCGCCATCCAAGAGCGCCGACAGAGAAGGCTTTTCGTTCATTTTGAACTCCAGTTACCGAATATCGGTTGCACGAATGGGGCCAGCCATGCGAACCAAATCTTCAACGCCTAAACAAATTCGTAAGGACCCAATTTTATCAACCTGTATCCGAACAGCGAATAGAGTTTTCGGCTTAACCAGATGGACCAACACACAAATATTGAAGGCTTAAGATGGCGAAGATACGGCATTGGCCCGCGGAATAGCCTTGGAACTAAAAGTGAGTTTATACTGATCGAATCAAATGACGTCGCATAGGCAGAGTGATAAGCACCAGCAGGAATTACAACGCCCTCGCCCGGTCGAAGATCAACGATAGTGAAGGGCAAATACTTCATGTATTCGTGCTCCGCCAAGGTAGAAGGAGCCAAAGGCTTGGTACCTGAAAATTTCTTCACATAATGGTCTCCGTCCACTAAGGGCGTCAATTCTGGCGCATAAATTAGAACACTCTTCGTTCCATGAATCTGAACAAGAAAATTGTCAAACTCATCAAAGTGCATACCTCCACTTGAGGGACCTACCCAGAGAAAATTGAACACAGATTTCCATTGGGAACAGATTTTATCCAAATTAAACGAAAACGCTGGCATCGTTCGCACATTTGTAACCGCATAGCTGTCGTAGAGTCGATAGAACTGCATCCCTTCCTCAGTAGATTCGAATTCGCGATCCCAAATGGGGCTTCGCCTATGCCCCTCATATGATTTTATCTTTTCCAGCAACTCCGCAAGAGTTATGGCGGCCGCCTTACCTCGCGACGCCGCCTTTTTTTTAATGGGCTTAGGTGCAACAATCGGATCGCCCTGCTTAAGGGAGGCAAAATGATCTTCAATTTCTTGAAGGCGTTCCTGATGCAGTCCGTGCGTAAAAAGGATGGAGTCTCCCCACTTCTGTCTCCAATCCTCGAGTGTTAGGTCCAGAAGATCACCGTCATAGTAAGGCCTGACGTCGAATTTCGCACACTTCCCTTTGCGCAATATTTCTTGAAGATTAATTAAGTCAACCTCGACGGCCTCTAGCTTAGGGGGAAAGTCACTAGATTTCTGAGCTGATTCCATTGCGTGATTACTCATTGTAGTTCCCTTGTCACCACTTCGGAGTTTGAATATTCGGCGCCAGCTATCCGCTTCATCCGATACTCAAATATAACTTTATCGAGTGAAGTCGTCTGAGACTTTTCGAAAATTTCCTTTTGAAGGTCCCACAGTTCAGACACTGGCATCTCCTCTTTTCCGACCGCAGCGAAACTCAGAAGCATACGGGTGTAAACGCCATTATTGTTCCCTAACATAAGAAACTTCTCAGGAGACATCTCTAGTAGTTTTTTTCTAGACACAATTGCTCTGGAGTTTAGAAGTCGAAATGAGACCGAGATCCGTTCAGTATCTGTGTCATGCGTTCTGTGAAACAAATCGCCGCGGAGAATCAGTGCATCTCCCGCTGCCAACTCTGGCGTTATGGCAATAGATCTTAACTTAGAGGCAGATTTCGAAAGGTCGACATGGTCCCATTCATTGTCGCTCACCCAAAAGGTCTTTCCCTGCATTTCGACAATTCTGGAGGCCCCATTTCGAACAGTCTTAGCATATAGGTCAGGAATTTCACTTTTGAGAACATCAAAGGGAATTATACTCAGATTTGATTTCTTTTGGTCCGGTTTAACGATCGGTATCCAAATATTCAAATAGTTAAAGTGATCTTGAGTCTGAAACCAACTCTCATGATCCTGATGCCAATCGAAATTGACCCCATCTTTAATGGAGAAATAGACCCCAACCTTTGTAGTATCGACATAAATCCCGGTGTTGGAACAAACGTCGTGGGCAAGTTTTTTAAAATGCGACTGATGAAGCTCTTCACGAAGGGCTGGGGACACGGTTTTAATACTGTAGTTGCTGTTTGCGGCTTTTGTTCCGGCAAAAGATTCGCTAACCAGAGTCTCGATCGTAGAACTGGAAAGAAGAGCCGGGATATGTAGAAATCCCTTAGTCTCAAGATCTAGCCAATTTAAATTCATAGCAGGGTTTCCTTCGATCTTGATAGTGAACCTACTTGATTGCAGTCATTAACGAATGAAAAATATGGGACTTTCGATTGAAGAAATCGATCCCCAGTGGTTGCATGAACTCGAACTTGAATCCAACGTCTTCAATCAGGTGTCTCCACATCGACGGAGTAAGATAGTTGTATGGTACAGGTGTCTTCTTTTCGGGATCAGGTGTGTAGTGAGTGCACCGATTTCCGATGTAGTCACAGAATCCGATGTAGGCAGACTGCTCTTTGATATCGAGATCAAAAAACCGGCGGCTGAAGTCATTTTTGGGAGTCTTGGATTGCTCTTCAGGAGTAAGGCCATAAACTGACTCCACGACGATGAGGCGACCACCAGGTTTGAGAATGCGCACAAACTCTGCAAGGATTGCACGCGGATCATTGCAGTGGTGTAAAACCACGCAGGCCAACACGTTATCAAATTGAGCTGTTTGAAATGGCAAAGGTCCGCTCTTTGGCAAAAGCACAAATGGCAAACCTCTCTTTTCAATCTCAGGTGATTGATAAATCTCAGAAAGTGTCACGCCCCTATGTCTGAAATCTATGGTTTCGCCGAGAAAACCGGCACCGGAGCCAAAATCCAATGTGGCTCCTCGATTCAAGTGCGGCACAATAAGGCCCGCCATGTGGTGTGTTCGGGTCAAGGCCAATGCCATGGGATTCTTTTGCACTACAGGCGCAAACTCTTTTTTAAAAAGCTCGAAGGTAGAAGCTTCGAACTCAAAATCATCTTTAACTCGATTCACCAGATCAAAAAAAATATCTACGAAACGGCTGCGCTCCTCAAGCGTTCGGTCGTCGCCGAGTAGCACAGACTCAATCATGCCCTGTCTAATCAAAGAACCACAACCAGGTGCATTTACAGCAAAGACCCGGTCAGGTATTTCGACTCCAAAGCTATTAACTGGCATATGTCCCCCGTCTCTTACCTTTTTGGATGGCCAAAGCTTCATTGTCAAAGTCCGAATTGACCGACGGAAAACGTGCGTTAGACATTGATTTATGCTCGCAGAAAGGATCTTTTTGTTGGTCTATGAGCACTTTGAAAAACGAACCGGATGCTTTACATTTAATCAAAACTTATTTGGAAAAGGCCCGTGCTGAATCCGGCTACAGTGATTTCGGCTCCTTAGATTTCCAGGAACCTCTAGAAGTTCTAGTTAAAGCCGTTTTGAACGAGGCGAGTCTTGAACCTGGTGGCCGGGAGCTTTTTGACGAGTCCATGGTACATCTTCTTAAGAATCGACTTCGCCTTCAGAATATTTGGAATTCTAAACCAGACATAGATCAAATTCCGCTACCGAAGCCACTTTACATATTGAGCCTTCCCCGATGTGGAAGCACCATGATGTTTAACCTTATGAGTCAGGATTCTCGTGCCAGATCCTTTCAATTGTGGGAGTTAATGAGTCCCGCACCTGAACATATTGCTGCGCGCGAAGCTATTTCTCAGGAACGGATCGAATATGCCGAGCGTTCGGTCGTGAGAGGTGCACTTGCCGGGATCTTTAAGTTCCATCATATGGGAATTTTTTCGCCTGAGGAGTGTAATCGGCTCCTGACCTCCACGTTCAAGACGTTTCAGTTTTCAAGCTGGTTCGAAATTCCAAGCTATTGGCGATGGCTAGCCGCTCAAGATAGGACAGATGCCTATCTATATTACAAAAAGTGTTTACAAACTCTCTTATGGCAACGGCCTTGTCCTAGCAATGGCCATCTCCTGTTAAAGAGTCCTACGGAAAGCATGATAAATATTCTTTACCTTTTAAAGATTATGCCGAACGCGAGTTTTGTGTATATAACTCGACGCCATAGCGAGGTTTTGGCATCGACTTGCGCAATGTCTCGAGTCCAACGTTTAGTTAGAAAACATGGTCACAACCAAGGCGAAACGAGTTTTGATTCCGAGAAACTGGGTCAAAGTGTTTTAACGGGATTTGGAGGAACACTAGTTCAATTCCAAAAAAATTTGCAGCAGATGGATGCCGCGGCCCGCTCCCGCGTTCTGCATATCGAGTATTCGGACCTGGTAGATAATCCGATTAAAGTCGTTAGATCGGTGTATGAACGGTTGGATTACCAGTTTTCAGATTCATTCGAATCAAATATGAAATCATGGCTGGCTCAAAATCAGAGGCACAAGTTCGGGAAGCCCCGCTACTCCTTAGAAGAGTTCGGCCTAAGTGAAGAAACTGTTCGACAATGGGAAAATAACATTGCGTCTATGATAGCGACCAACTAAGTCTCTAGCCCATAAGATATCCGCGAACAAACTTTTCGCGGGCCTGAAAACGCTGATCTTCCGTGCATCATTCTGTGATTATCAAGAATAGCAAAGTCACCCGTCTCCCAGACGATTTCCTCAATAATTCGCCTTTCTACGGCGAAGAGTTCCTCAATTACCTCGGGTCCGATAACATTATCATTTTCAAAAACTACCGGCGGTCGCCCGGCAGTTGCATATTTGTGATTATCTTGAAGGCAATTGGCCACCATATTCACATATGCTTTTTCATTACGACTAGAAAAAACTGAAGTTACATATTCATAAGATAGAGATTCGTCAGGAAGTACCGAGATCAAATCAGACTCCGGCGTCCCTTTTATAGCCTCAAGTAATTCAATTGCGGAGAGGTCTGGCTTGCTCGCTTTCCAAACCTCCTTCGGAGTGACAAAATTATACTTTACTCGGTTCTCTTCAAAGAGAGCTCGTAGTCGTGGTGAAAGTTCATTCGTAAACTCCTCGCCGTCCGCGAGCGTGGTTTTGCCGCCCTCAAGGGAAGGAAGCTCACAATGAAACCACAGTAGATCGGGAGGGTTTTTGTGATGGTACATCTCTCCATGTAAACAAATATAATGGGTGCCTGTCGAAGCCCCGAAGACTGTACCGTCAGGAGTTATATTCGGCCGGTGCCTCGCTCCGCCACCATAAGGCCCAAAGCGAACAGGAAAAGAGTCCCCAAAATCCTTAAAATTCTCTACTGACGCATTAAATCCTCGAAAAAGAACTACACCATATTTCTCGATCAGGCCCAGGACCTCAGCGGGATTCACTTGACCGTTTAGCAATTCACCCGGAGTGCCTTCAACTATACATCCAAACTTATCGAGCCACTTCTTAGTCTTCACGGCTATTTGCAACCCTCTTAAGCACTAAACACCCAGCGCTTCCAAGATAACGCTGAGTCGCCTTAAAAATCATGCGCGAAAAAAGTTTTGGATTTGGAAATCGATTCACTTCCTGCGCAAGCTCCATGAACGTACGTTGTCCTGCTAATGACCATCCATGCCGTTCAAAAAAATCCACCCAATCGTCAGGACAAAACCTCACCGGAGCACTTGGGATTTTACGCCGAAAGGCATCGCGTCGCCCATTGAGCTGTCGTGGAGTCGTAAAGTTCTGTATCCAAAGAGCCTCCTGAAAATAAGTCCACAGATTATCAGCTAAAGCCTCAATCCAACGGAGCTTCGGAGGCAATCTCATTCTATACGGGCGAGTGTCCAAGGCGGCGCCAAGGTTCAAAACCAATTCGACACCGTTAGACACCAACTCCATGATCATACGATCGATAAGATTCGTACGCATCGCGACGCCCCATGCGACGGTCGCTTGATGCCCCATGTAAGCCGCGACAGCTCGACCATGCTCACCCGCCAACCTCGCGTCCAATGGATCTTCAAATAAACGATCCTCGCGAAGCCCCTCGTCGCCACGATATTTTGCCATCCAAAAAGCAGTGTCTGAAACACCCTCGACTACGGAACTCTTCACTATAACCTTCCCGTTTTTTAGGGTGCAGATTAACTTAGCAACCGTTCAATCACAATCAATTCTGTCCAAGATTTCAAAATCGAAGACTTTGTTTAAATTGACCCCATGCCTAAGGTAGAGAACATCGAAGACAGATTCTACCTGGCAAATGCGATGTTGGGGAAAGATCAAAACAAAGCGGTCTTCCGAGCTAAAATACAGATTTTCGATTTTTGAATACAGCGCTCCCACGTCTTGCAACACAGAATCTTCAATCCGAATGATCACCGGGGGCTGGCGCTCGCTTATCTCCATTTCCTGTCACCGTAAAGATGGCCACAGTGCCGGTCAAGACTAGATTTAGTTAGTTTAGTTTGGGACGAGGCCTCGCCGCGTCGGATAGAAAATCGACTTCAAAACAATGTGCAACTCGAGTAGTTTGTGCTCGAACTATAGGCGAGGCTAATGACTATGGACCCATGTGTAATTTGGTTTACAGGATTGTCAGGTTCGGGGAAGAGTACTTTGGCAGAGGTTCTCTTTCGGAATCTTACAAAACAGGGGGTCAAAGTCGAGCACCTCGATGGGGACGAGATTCGCTCCATTGTTAAGGGAACTGGATTTTCGAGCGAGGAGCGGTCAAGACATGTTCAATGGGTTGGCTACTGCGCCAGTAAGCTCGAAAAGAATGGGGTGGTCGTCATTGCATCTTTTATTTCTCCCTATCGCCGTGATCGCGATCTCGTACGTGGCCTTTGTAAGCGATTTTATGAAATATATGTTTCGACACCTCTGGCCGAATGCGAGCAGAGGGACGTTAAAGGGCTCTATGCGAGGGCGAGACGAGGCGAGTTAAACAATTTTACTGGGATAAGTGATCCCTACGAACCTCCGACAAATCCTGACCTTGCGGTTGGCACCGTCAATCAAAGCGTCGAACAATCGTTACAACAAATACTCCAACTATGGAGCTAGCTATGGACCACCTTCAAGCCCTAGAAGACCAAAGCGTACACATATTGCGCGAAGCTTATGCAAATTTTAAAAATATTGGAATGCTATGGTCTATTGGAAAAGACAGCACGGTCCTCGTCAGACTTGCGCAAAAAGCCTTTTTCGGACACGTCCCCTTTCCCCTAATTCATATCGACACCTCGTTTAAGATTCCTGAAATGATTCACTATCGCGACAAATTCGCTCAGGAATGGGCGTTAACTTTGCTTGTTGGAAAAAATGAAAAGGCTATTGCTGAAAAACAAACCTTCCCGGATGGCAAGGTCGATCGAACCACGTGCTGCGCAGCCCTAAAAGCAACAGCTCTCAAGGAGACTCTTGGCGAGCAATCAAAAGACGAGTCGAAGCACGTACGAAGATATCGTTTCGATCACCAGACCATGTCGCTTAAAGAAGATAAAAATACCGAAGCCTTCACCGGTATCATTGCGGGAATTCGCGCGGACGAGGAAGGCACCCGCTCGAAGGAGCGCTATTTTTCTCCTCGCAATCAGGACAATAGTTGGGAATTGGCTAGTCAGCCACCAGAATTTTGGAACCAATTTAAAACCGAATTTGCTCCGGGCACGCATGTGCGAATTCATCCCCTGCTCGATTGGACTGAGCTTAACATCTGGGAATACATTCAGCGTGAGAACATCCCGACGGTTTCTCTCTATTACAATCAAGGCGACGGAACCAGATATCGATCCCTAGGCTGCTATCCTTGCACTAAACCAATTCACTCCGAAGCCCGAAACGTTGCAGAAATTATTCAAGAGCTGAAAACCGGAAAGCTCAGAAACATAGCCGAGCGCTCGGGACGTGCGCAAGATGAGGACGGCGGTGGAACTCTAGAGATTTTGCGCAAGAAAGGCTACATGTAATGGACATCGTTATTGTCGGACATGTCGACCACGGAAAAAGTACGGTCGTCGGACGCCTGCTTGTTGATACGAATTCACTTCCTGATGGGAAGCTCGAGCAAGTCAAAAGAAACTGTGAACGTAAGTCCCAGCCCTTTGAGTACGCATTTCTCCTAGATGCACTGATGGACGAACAATCGCAGGGAATTACGATCGATGCCGCGCGAATCTTTTTTAAAACTCAAAAGAGGTCGTACACCGTTATAGATGCTCCCGGACATATCGAATTTCTAAAAAATATGGTTACCGGAGCCTCACGGGCCAGCGCCGCCATTTTAGTTATTGATGCCAAAGAGGGTGTGCAAGAAAACTCACGTCGCCATGGATATATCCTCTCAATGCTCGGGGTGAAGCAAATCGCCGTTGTCGTTAATAAGATGGATTTGCTAGCTTACAGTGAACTCGCCTTCACCAACATTAGAGATGAATATTCGTCTTTTTTGAGTGATATAAATATTAAGCCGATTTGCTTCATTCCAGTAGTCGGTTTGTCGGGTGACAATATCACAACCAAATCCGAAAGAATGCCCTGGTATTCTGGGCAAACCATCATAGACACTCTTGACTCGTTCTCTAGTGATCATGATCTGGCCGAGAAGCCGTTTCGCATGCCGGTGCAAGATGTCTATAAATTTACCAAAGGCGGTGACGACAGACGCATCGTCGCGGGCTCGATTGAGACAGGAAGGGTGAGCATTGGCGATGAAGTGGTGTTTTACCCATCGGGCAAAAAGAGCGTTGTAAAAGGCATCGAGACGTTCAATGCGCCAATTCGCTCCCAAATGAGCGCACGAAGTGCAATCGGCTTTACGTTAAAAGAACAGATTTACGTTTCGCGTGGCGAACTGGCAACTCTTGCTAAAGAGGCCAAACCAAAGATCGCGACACGCATAAAAGCTAGTCTCTTTTGGCTCGGCAAAAGCCCCATGAGCAAAAAGAAAAATTACTTTTTAAAGCTGGGAACTGCCAAAGTTGAAATTAAACTAATGGATATTTTGCGTGTTATCGATAGCTCGAATCTCAGTACGCTCAGCGGAGCTGAGGAAATTGTTACCAACTCAGTTGCCGAGTGCGTTCTCCAACTTGAACGACCGATTGCTTTTGACCTAGCCACAGACTGTCCGAGCACGAGTCGCTTCGTCATACTCGACGGCTATGACATAAGCGGCGGTGGACTCGCACGCGAGGCTTTAGAGGACGAGGCCTCCGGCCTACGCGAGAAAGTAATTTTGCGAAATACCAAGTGGGAACAAGGAACGATTACCTTTGAAGATCGGGCCGAACGCTACAATCAAAAGGCCTGCCTCGTCCTGGTCACGAGCGAAAAGAAAGAGGAGCGAAAGATCTTAGCCAAGAAGGTCGAGGCCGAGTTATTCGCGAATGGGCGCGTGGTTTATTATTTAGGTATGGCGACTGCACTCTATAGTGTGGGCGCAGATTTAAAGGATAAAGGGGGCTCTCGCGATGAAGCTTTGCGGCGCTTCTCTGAGATCGTTAATATTCTCTTGGATGCGGGAATGATCGTGATCGGAACCGTATCCGGCCTGACTCAAAGTAACCTTGAGACAATTAAGACAACAATTGATTCGCGTCGAATCGAAACGGTATGGGTTGGTGAGTCGGTCTCGACGGACGTGGTTTGCGACCTGGCCACAGGTTCTGATAGCGAAGACGAAGCCGTTCATAAAATTAAAGCCCGCCTGCAAGAACGCGGGTATATCTTCAATCCGCGATAGGAATAGCTGTGAGCGCAAATAGACGAATTGCCGTCATAGGTGGTGGAGCAAGCGGAGCCCTAGCAAGTTTACATTGTTGGCGACAAGCCGGTGACAGCGTTGATATCGTCGTCATCGACCCCTCCCCGCACCTTGGCCATGGCCGAGCTTATTCGACGAAGGATACCGAGTACTTACTCAACGTTCCTGTGGGAAATATGAGTGCCTTTCCTGACGATCCGTCAGATTTCGAAAGGTGGGTCATTCAATTTGATCCCGAGATAAGAAATTCCAGATATTGGCCCTACCTTCCCCGCAAATACTTTGGTGCCTATCTTGAAAGTCACCTTAACAAAATTCCTGAACGAAGATTACTTCATGTCAGGTCACGCGTAGCTTCAGTCAGCACTCGCTATGGCAGCTATTGCCTTACACTAGAAAACCAATCTACCATCGAGGCCGACGACCTCATTGTGGCGACGGGGTATCGCCATTCAATGCCGAGTTCCCCTGCCTTAAATTCCAGCAAGCATGTGATTCAGGCATCTGCACTTGAAGTCATGGGCCCAGAGGAGATTTCGGGGCGAGTGTTAATCGTTGGCTCAGGGTTGACGGCGATTGACGTTTGGAAACGCCTTCGTAAATGCCAAAAAGTTAAAGATTTTACTTTTATATCCCGGAGAGGGTTAGTTCCACTGACGCATGATGCGCACATTGCCAGCCATGCTGAGCTCCCTAGCTTCCAAAACAAAACACCGCTTCAAATCTTAAAGCTCGCACGTGATTTAAAGGAGCGGTTGCCGGTCAGTTGGCCCGAGATTGCGCATAAAATTCGCTCTGAGGCCAATGATATATGGCAAAATTGGCATGGTCACCACAAGGCCCAGTTTCTTCAACATTTGAAACCCTATTGGGAAATTCTACGCCACCGCATGCCTGGCGCGATTTCAGAAGAATTGAGCTTCGACATTCAAAGTCAGCGCGCGAAGATTCTTTCGGGACGGATCCTCCAAATACAGAGTGACTCGTACGGCGCTGTAATAGAGATCCGTCATCGCAAATCACACCAATTTGAACGTCTAAGAGCTGACTGGATTGTAATGGCAACAGGATCGGTCATAGATCAAACTTTATTCAACGAGAGCTATGTTCAGGGCATAGAATGCTGCCCTTATGGCTTCGGATACTTGAATAATGATGCGCCAAACCTTTGGCTGATCGGCCCGGCCTCAAAATCTCGACTTTGGGAAATCACTGCGATCCCCGACATTCGGATTCAAGCGGTTCAAATCGCGCAGCAACTCACGTTACTTCGTGATTATAAAATCGCCCATCACGAGAACATCTAAACCAGACGTGCTGAATACAGTTATAGCATCTTCCACCGAATGAATGATCGGCTTTCCCATGACGTTGAATGACGTATTCAGAATCAACGGAATGCCGGTTTTTTCATAAAACTTCAGGATAAGTTTATAGTAAAGCGGATTCCACTCCTCCTTGACGGTCTGCAAGCGACCCGTGCCATCCTTATGCACGACTGCCGGAACCTTGTTTCTTACAGCCTCTTTGAAAACCAGCGCGCGCTCCATGTAGGGACTTTCGGCGTAGCTCTCAAAATACTCCTCACCGAATTCATGCAATATAGATGGTGCCAACGGCCGGTATTCCTCGCGGAATTTAACTCGCTCGTTTATTAAGTCCTTCATGTGACTTGGTCTGGGATCACCTATGATCGATCGATTTCCCAGTGCGCGAGGACCGTACTCAGCGCGTCCCTGCATCCAGCCAATAATTTTACCCTGGCAAAGAAAATCCGAGACCTTATCGCAAAGATCGGCGTCATCCTTCGCCCTAATATATTTAGCCCCTCCCAACGAAAGGATTCGCTCCAAGGCTTCGAAATTGGGAAAGCTCCCTAAATAGGGAGTAAACACTTTGGGGACACGTTTAGCTTTCTGAATAATATATTTCTCGTACAGTGCCGCCCCAAGCGCATTGCCGTCGTCAGCCGGAGCTGAGGGAACATGCAAACGCGAAAACCCCGTCCCGTTCAAAAGCTTTCCATTCGCTGACGAATTGAGCGCACAGCCTCCAGCAAAAGCCAGATTTTTGGATAGTCCGAGCGCTCCAAGCTTGGTTGTGACCTCGATCAGTCTTCGCTCGAAAGCCAATTGAAAATTATGAGCGAGGTCAGCGCTCTTTAGCACATCGGCGTCATCTGCAGAGCGAAATCCGCCCACAAGCTGCGACAACCGTTTCCTCGCTCCCTGATCAAATATATTAAATCGCAACTCTAGACCATCAATCGACGAATGTTCGATGAAAAATTCATAGATGTCTGGGCGGTAACTTCCATAGGCCGCTAGGCCCATGACTTTCCATTCTTCCCCTTTCTCAGGCTCGAAGCCGCAGAGTAAGGTCACCTCAGCATACGTTATACCCGGACTCGCTAAATAATGTTTAATAGGGTCAGCTTCGCCGCGCTTCGAATTTGGTTCATGCAGTGGGCGAAACTTACCCTCCTTAAAATGAAAAAAAGTAGATGAATCACACTCGCTATGCCCATCTATGATCATGACTACGCAATCTTCAAAAGGTGAGGTCAAAGCTGCGTTGGCGGCGTGAGCAAGGTGATGAGCAATATTTTTTTTATCTAAGTCCTTAGCCTTCAAGGTACGAGCCTTGAAGGCAGATCGCGAAAGTACGCCAGACATCTGAACATTTACCAACGGAGCCATTGCATGCGTTATAGTCATCAAGCTAGCTGTGATCGGAAAATTCTCAGCGTCAAGAACTTCGGTAGAAACCTTGGTCGGATCCCAAGAGTTAATACAGGTCACCTTGGTGTCCTTGTCGGTAAAAACACGTTGATCTGAAAACGCCTTAAGTATAGCCCTATTTGAATAGCTCAAGGACGAAGTCACGGCCCGTTTGCACTGAGTATGGCGTTCGAGCCCTTCGGCAAAAATAAATTCATCCGAGAGTATGCAAATTGCCGGATCGTGATAAGAACTACCATTGCCGAATATCACCTTAGAAAGATAGGACTTATCCGAACTATTCGTCACCATTGGTCACCCCAGTCAGATGAGAAAACGTGAACAACTAAGAGACGCTTTGCTGGGTCAAAAATCAATGTCTAACGCCCTATTTCACTCGCCATTGACAAACTCCTTAAAAATCTTAAACGTTCACTTTGAAGCCGAGGTAGGATTGAGATTAAACAGAATGAGTTGTAAACGTATTGATAATCACAAGCCAATTGAGCCCAACGAAATCCAGCTGTGGTGGGCCTCAATCGCGGCCATTGCCTCATTGGGCGAACATTACCTCACCTCACATCTTGGGGAACAAGAGGCTCAAAGTTTAAATGGGTTGCCCAGCCCAAGGCGGCATGAATTTTTGGCAACTCGCGTATGGATTCGTGCCCTCCTTTCGCACTATCAGCCTTTGGTGATGCCCAATAAATGGGAGTTCGACTCAAATGCCTACGGCAAACCTAATGTTGACTGTGATTTAAACGGACATCGCCTAGATTTTAATTTGTCTCACTCGAATGGTCTGATTATTTGTGCTTTCCGCTTGGACCATCCTGTTGGAGTAGATATTGAAGTTATCAGATTGCTCGAAGACGACTGGGTTGACATAGCTCGCACATGCTTTTCGCCACGGGAAGTTATAGAGCTAATGAGCCACCGCAAAGACGACATCCCCCGACGATTTACTCAATACTGGACTTTGAAAGAAGCCTTTATAAAAGCTGTTGGAACCGGATTGAGTATGCCTCTCAAAGACTTCAGCATGATCATTCCTTCGCTCGAAGCGATTGATTCGCGTCTACCCACGGTTAGCTTCACCCCCAAAATTTCTGAAAACTCGGCGAATTGGCGTTTCCAGCTCCTCGAAACAGCTCCCGGATTTCAAGCGGCAATTGCCGCAAAGTCTGATTGCAAACAAAAGCTCTTTGTCACTCAAATGGGCGAATTTTCCATGGCGGCAGATGAGGTTTCTCTTCTAAAATGACCGCCTGAACACTCGCTGAGTCTACCTGACACATATTGTACAAGATCGCCTTCTCCCTCTTGCCAAAAAAAGTGTCCCCCAGGAAAATCGTGGGAAATGAAACGTGTGGGAGAGTGTACACCCCAAGCCTTATTTTCATCTTCAGTCGTCGCTGGGTCAGCTTTACCTCTAAGAGCAATGACTGGAAATGAAAACGGATCACCACTCGAATACTCATAGTTTTCAAAAATGGCGATGTCGGCGAGCAAACCTGGCATGACTAGTGCCCTCATGTGCGGATCCTTCATCAATTCAGATCCCGGGGCGGGGCCGTATCTCTCCTCTAAAATCTTCAAACACTCGGTGTCCGAGTGTCCCAACATTGTCGACCCTTCCCGCTTAAGTTGCGGGGCGAGTCTTGAGACTGTAAACAACGCAGTAGGCAGCAAAGCGCCTTGTCGCCTCAACTTGCGAGCCAATTCAAAGGCAATCAATGCCCCAAGACTCAATCCTAAAAGTGCATATGGCCTGTCCAAATGCTTATTCACTATCGGCAACAGCTCTTCGATCAGCGGCTCCATACAGCTAAAAGGCTTTTCTCTCAGGCGACTCGAGCGCCCGGGCAATTGCACCGCGCAAACTTCAGCAACTGGCGCCAGCATCGCACCCCATTTATGAAAAATCTGAGCTGAGCCTCCACCATAGTGAAAGCAAAACAGGCGCATGGGCGCCATAGGCGCATTGACTGGCTGATAAATCCAACCTTGACTCAAATTAGACATCTTTACCCCCCGAGATGAGATGCTCAATCATTGCTAAAATATCTTCCTCGGAAAACACGGCACTACAATAATCGACCCTCACGAGACCTCGCGAAGAATCGGGAGCCAAGCCAATGTGAAAATTCAGAGGAAAATGGAGCTTATCATGGAATCGAAAATCCTCGGCTTCAGAGGCTTGATTCGAACCATGGCTCCATTCCGAATTATGAAACTGTGTGAAGTTGAAGGATACTCCGCACTCTTTTACAGCAGGCAAAATTTCACCGATCGACTCGTAGGGAAAGGTCACAAATCTTTCGCTTGCAAGAAGATGGTGATGGACGCTGTGGGGAGAATCATTCTGACTTCGGAAAATAGGGAGATAATTCCAGAAGATTCCCAGAGCCTCAATGGGTCGGGACAGCAATTCAGATCTTCCATTACAAATTACGGCAACGACCGTATCGGACTCAGGCTTCAACGTCTTAAAGAGACTGAGAAGTCGCCAGAGCATTATCGATTTAATGGAGACATTTTCCCCTTGGGAGAATGAACAGATCGAACTCAAAAACTCGGAGCTTATATTCCGCATAAGGCATGCGTCAGCCTCTCGCGCACCCGGATTCAATTTCGGCCAAATTCGCTCGGGCTGTGGCGCTTGGGCACTTAGCGAACGCCAATATGTGTCTCCCGACATATCCTTTTGTCGCTCAAGTTCAATAGCCAGATGCTCGAAGAATGAGAAATCTTCGCCACTCTTGGGCAAAGCCTCTCCCCGACTTAAAAGCAAATATCTCTCATAGAGACTACGCCAGATCTGAACCGTTCCCCATCCATCTGCAACTGCATGGTGCACGGTCAGGCAAATGTCGACAGTGGACGTGTCGACTTTGATCAAAAGTATTTTCCAAAGTGAATGCTCTATATCAAAATGATGACTCAACTCTTCCTTGGTCAATCGATCAATCTCGTCGCGCCTTTCATCTGGATTAAACTCACTAAGATCGACAACCCTCCACCAATCACCTGTCTCAGCTCGGACCCCTTGCACTAGCTCCGAAGCACTCTTGATAAAAACCGTACGCAATATTGGATTCTCTACAACGAGTGAATTCATGGCCTGTATGATTAAATCCGGAAAAACTTCTTTACGCTTAAGCCTTACTGTTTGTTGCGCATGATAAATAGCCTGCGGCCCGCCATAGTTCTTAACCATCAATTTCTGCATGCCGGAGAGCGGAAATATCTTGATAAATCGATCACCGAATTTCTTCCCTAAGGTAGAACGCAAGTCGATTTGAGCGAGATCGATTTTCCTCATATTATCCTGCGAATGTCGAGTCCGAACCAAGCTCGCCAATTCAGCAACCGTTTGTGCCTTATAGAAATCACTCGCTTGCAAAGGGATTTTTAGCGGTCTCAATGCGTGAAGAATGCGAATCACTTGAATCGAATCTCCACCAAGCGAAAAATAATTCTGCTTCCGCCCGACTGTTTGGATTTTTAAAATTTTCTTCCATGCCTCAGCTAATGAGTGCTCAAGCTCGTCGAGCGGAGCCTCCCAGACCTCACGAGCGTCAGAATCGGCTAGCTGATCTGCCTGGATTTCGAGTGTCTTACGATCCGTCTTACCACTGGGATTGACAGGCATAGCGTCAAGCCGAACGAAAGAGGACGGCAACATATAGTCTGGCAGAGTTTGCCCTAAGAAATCACGCAATTCACTCGCTGCAACGATTTCATCGTCAGTGGATAAGTAAAATGCAACAAGCCTCGAGGCCATGACCACCACGACGTTCGTGATTTTTTTGAACTTTGCGAGAGCGTGTTCAATCTCTCCAAGCTCCACTCTATAGCCCCGAATTTTTACTTGGCTGTCAATCCGGCCTTTGAGCATCACGACACCATCGTCAGAGATGAATCCCAAATCTCCGCTGCAGTATCTGCCCGCAACAAATCTCGCCCGGCTTAGCTCTGGACGCTTCCAGTACCCATCACCAACACCAATTCCACCAATTAAAATTTGGCCCCAAAAACCTTTCGGCAAGACCTCAAGATCCGGCCCGCACACGGCGACTTCAACGTTCGGCAAGGGGCGGCCAATCGGCACCAGGCCGTCACTATCGTCCGCACGACATTCCCAATAGGTAGTCGACACCGATGTTTCCGTCGGACCATACGTGTTTATTAGCCGCGCCTGCTTGAAGTGACTAAAAAATCGACGGCGCAGGTCTGGTGACAAAGCCTCACCCGCCACATTTACAAGCTTAACGCTGGTGCAGAGATCAATCCGCTCTTCGGCGAGTGCCACATCAAGCATCGAAGGAACGAAATGCAGGTGGGAAATTTCTCTTTCGATAATCAGGTTCACTAGGTAAGCGGCATCCCTTTGACCACCCGGGCGAGCTAGCACAAGCTCGGCTCCACTAATGAGCGGCCAGAAAATTTCTTTTACAGACGCATCAAAAGAAATCGATGTCTTGTGCAACACACGGTCACCTTGGGCCAAGGGAAACTCCGCGGCCATCCATTGCAAGAGATTGCTGACACCTAAGTGCGAATTCAAACAGCCCTTGGGAATTCCGGTAGATCCCGAAGTGTAAATCATGTAGCAAGGCGCCTTAATGCTATTTTCGTTATCAGGAAGACGCTTACTGCCCCGATTTTCTGAATTGTGCTCGCCAATAACTACTAGCTTAACCTGCGCAGATCCAACATTCTTGGAGATTTCTGGTGTCGTCAATACAGTTGCAACTTCAGAATCTGCGATCATAAAATTCAGGCGATCCTGCGGATACTCCGGGTCGATTGGCACATAAGCGCCCCCCGCCCTAAGGACTGCTAGAATTCCAACAACCATTTCAATGGATCTCTCTAAGAGAATCCCCACAAAGACATTTGGTCCGACGCCAGCCGCACGTAACTCAATCGCCAGTGAATCGGCGCGTGAGATAAGTTCACGATAGGTTAACCGGTCGCTTTCAATACTTACCGCGATCGCATCGGGAGACTTACTCGCCTGGCGCTCAACCAATTCGTGAATGCTCAACCTCGCGTATTCGACGTCTTCGCCCTTCACAATCTGCATTCGGTCTAAATATCCGGACTGCATGAGCGGAATTTTCAAAATCTCAGCTTGCGGACTTTTCATGGCTGCCACGATAAAGTGATGCCAGGCCTCAAAAATATCACCAATAGTCTTCTCTTTGAAAATATCTGCGTTGAAGGTTATGGCCAGATTGAGCCCTTCAG
>Ga0207055_1044_pt2 | contig 31174 bp, 27 predicted proteins | sample Alteio_BWMinCont_57_FD_153293 | JGI IMG/M metagenome (GOLD analysis project Ga0207055, IMG submission 153293) | Enriched cells from forest soil in Barre Woods Harvard Forest LTER site, Petersham, Massachusetts, United States -... | ecosystem: Environmental > Terrestrial > Soil > Temperate forest >...
GCCTTCCGAAAGTCACTTTGAACGAAAAGCCCCATCTGGTGGTGGATTGCCCTCTGACACCTCGGGGCCGACGAAAATTCCCATTAAATTCTATCTGACCGCGATTTTATTTATCCTCTTCGATATCGAAATCATTTTTATGTACCCGTGGGCGCTGACCTATAACGACTTTCTCAGCGGCGGCGCGGGGCTTTACATCTTGGGTTCGATGGGGTTTTTCCTCGCCGTGTTTGTGTTCGGCCTCTTTTGGGAGGTCAAATCTAAAGCTTTAGAATGGGAATAGGTCGTGGGTTCAGACGCATTTGAAATTGGGGTCAATTTTTTAAAAATGGTCATCGTCTTTTTGATGATGGTCCAGGTCGTGCCACTATTGGTGTGGGTGGAGCGCCGAGGTTCGGCGTATATACAAAATCGCTTTGGTCCAAATCGCGTTGGCCCCTTGGGCCTGATGCAGCTTTTGGCCGACGCGGTTAAGTTTTTGACCAAGCAGGAGTTTGTTCCCGCGCGCGGCTACCCCGTCCTGTTTTACATAGCGCCGGTGATCGCGATGATTCCTGCTGCATTGGCGTTTGGTGCCATTCCGCTGAGCATGCCGGTGCAGGTTGATGCGTTCGAGTGGCTTGGGCAGCATTGGGGACCGTACGTCTTTAAATTTCAATCTTACGAAATCGGCATCGGCGTTGTTTTTGTGCTCGGCGTTTCTTCGCTGGCCGCATTCGGCGTTTTGCTTGCGGGCTATGGCAGCAATAATAAGTACGCCCTCTTTGGCGCGCTTCGTGCCAGCGCGCAAACGATCAGCTACGAATTGGCCATGGGCCTTTCAATTGTTGGCGTCATTTTGCTCTTCAACACGTTCAGCTTCACCGAGATCGTAAATGCGCAGAGCGCACCGCTGGCATTTAATTTCTTCGGCCACAAATTGGACTGGGGTCCGCTACCGAATTGGGGCATTTTCTATCAGCCGCTCGGTGCGATATTATTATTCTCGGCCATGTTTGCCGAAACCAATCGACTGCCCTTCGATTTGCCTGAGGCCGAGGGAGAATTGGTTGCCGGCTACCATAACGAATACGCCGGATTTAAATTCAACATGTTTTTTATTGGTGAATATGGCCACATGTTAGTGGCTTCGGCGCTGATGGTGATCTTTTATTTTGGTGGGTACACGATCTATCCGTTTTTGACGCCCGAAACGGCTCCGCATATCGTGGCGCCGATTGCTTCGGCCTTGGGTTGGAGCACAAACTCCACCGCGGTGAGCTTACTTGGCGCTCTGCTCTTGCATGTGGTTCTTTTGCTTAAGGTCGTGCTCTTTTTGTGGATTTTTATTTGGGTGCGCTGGACTTTGCCGCGCTTTCGTTACGATCAATTGATGGATTTGGGTTGGCGCAAAATGCTGCCATGGGCGCTGTTCAATACCATCCTGACGGCCACCGTGATCTTGGTCATGCATCACTCGTGGGGAGCCTAGTATGTGGGAAGCGATTGCGTTTTACTCTCTAGCTATTTTTTTGATCTACTTCGCGTTTAAAACCATTACCGTTCCCAACCCGATTCACGCGGCACTTTATCTGGTGTTGACCATGATCGGCTTGGGTGCGGCATTTTTCAATTTGGGCGCACAGTTTATCGCCGGGGTGCAGATGATTGTTTATGCCGGCGCCGTGATGGTTTTGTTTGTCATGGTGCTTATGCTTTTCGACTTGAAGGCTGAGCTCAGAGCTTTTTCGCGCGGACTTTTTTCGGGCGGACTCAAGGTCATGTCGGCCGCGTTGTTGGCGGGCCTGGCTATTGGTGCGGCCAATAGTTCCGTGGCAATTTTAGAAAATCCTGATAGTGCTAAGCCGGTCGCGGACGTAACCCGTCAATTGGGGATCCTGCTCTACACTAAATATCTCTATGCGTTCGAGGCGCTCGGCATCTTGTTGCTTGCGGTGGCCGTGGGAGTCGTGGCCGTAAGTCGCATTAAGGGAGGAACTCATGCTCAGCATTGAAACCCTGCTTCACGTCGGATTGCCCCACTATATTTTCCTTTCCGGCATCTTGTTTTCGTTCGGAATGATTGCCGTGCTGATGCGCCGAAACGTAATCGTGATGCTGATGGGCGTGGAGCTGATGCTCAACGCGGTCAATCTTTCGTTTATCGCGTTTTCGAAAGAGAGCGGCAACTTGAACGGCCACATCATGGTCTTCTTCGTGATGACTATCGCCGCGGCTGAGGCGGGCGTTGGTCTGGCGTTGGCGGTGGCTATCTATAAAAAGTTTCATGAAGTGAATATCCGCTTCTTCGAACATCTTCGGGGCTGAAATGAATCACGCGTTACTCATCCTGACCTTGTTGATTGCACCTTTGCTGGGGTTTTTGTTTAACGGCCTGCGCTTCCGCAGTCCCGATGGCTATGTGGCTGGAACCGTGGCGACGCTGGCGGCGGGGATTAGCTTTTTGTGCTCGGCAGTGTTGGTTAAAGACTTAGCTGCCATGCCGGTCGAGTCGCGAGTGATTGCGACCCACTTTTTCGACTGGATCACCGTCGGTAACCTGCACGTCCCCTTTGGCTTTGTCGTCGATCAAATCAGCGCCATTATGATTTTGGTTATCACGGGCGTGGGAAGTTTGATTCATCTTTTTAGTATCGGCTACATGTCGCACGACGAGCGACCAGCCAAATACTTTGCCTATCTAAATCTGTTTTTGTTCAACATGTTGGTGCTGGTGCTCGGCGATAACTTGCTGATCACGTTTGTGGGCTGGGAGGGCGTTGGCCTCTGCTCCTATCTTTTGATCGGCTTCTGGTTCACCGATGCGCAGAAGGCCGCGGCGGGAATGAAAGCCTTTGTTACCAATCGCATTGGCGACGCGGGCTTTTTAATTGGCGTGTTCATGCTGTTTTCCGCCTTTGGAACTTTAAACTACGCCGATCTGATTAATGTTATTCCAAAATCGCCCGAGGCTCTCTGGACCGGAACGCTCACGGTAGCGACGCTGTTTTTGTTTCTCGGCGCAACGGGTAAGTCAGCGCAGATTCCGCTTTATGTGTGGTTGCCCGACGCGATGGCGGGCCCGACGCCGGTTTCGGCTCTGATCCATGCGGCGACCATGGTCACAGCTGGCGTTTATCTTTTTGTGCGCATGAGCCCCGTCTTAATCATGGCTCCGCACACTATGGAAGTGATTGCTTGGGTGGGAGCCATTACCGCGTTTGTTGCGGCGACAATTGGCCTCACGCAATGGGATATTAAAAAGATTCTCGCGTATTCGACGGTTTCGCAATTGGGTTACATGTTCCTCGCGGTGGGCGTTGGTGCCTTTACGGCGGCGGAATTTCACTTGATGACCCACGCGTTCTTCAAAGCGTTGATGTTCTTGGGTTCGGGGTCGGTGATTCATGCCATGCATGAGGAACAAGACGTGCGCCACATGGGCGGACTACGCAAATACATGCCCATTACGCATTTAACTTTTGTGATGGGATGGCTGGCGATTATCGGCATGCCCCCGTTCGCCGGATTTTTCAGCAAAGATGAAATTCTCTGGCAAGCGTTTTCGAGCCCCTATGGCAGCAAGGGCCTGTGGGCTGTTGGCGTAGTCACGGCCGCGCTGACGGCGTTTTACATGACTCGTTTGATGGCACTGACTTTTTGGGGCAAGAGCCGCTTTGGGCACGATGTGCATCCGCATGAGTCTCCGCCGACCATGTTGATTCCCCTAATTGTTCTAGGAATTCTTTCGGTGATTGGTGGCTGGTTCGGCATTCCGCATTTGCTTGGCGAATATGTTCACCTGCCGAATTTAATTGAGGGCTGGCTTGAACCCGTGGTGGCCAAGCTTCCCGAAGTTCAGAGTGAGCCGGTAATAGAGTGGTCGCTGATGCGCTTTTCGGTGGCGTTGGCGGGTCTGTCGGCGGCGTTTGCTTATGACAGCTACATTTTGCATCCCGAGCGCACCGGAAAATTGGTTAGCGCCCTGGGCGTGGTTTATGAGGCCATCTTTAATAAATATTACGTCGACGAAATCTATCAGGGCTGGATCATCAACCCCTTGGTGGAGGGCTCGAAAGCGCTGTGGCTCTACATCGATGTGAACTTCATCGATAAAGCCACGTATTTTGCTGGCGATTTGGTATCGGGAATGGCCTCGTTTGTAAAAACGGTGCAGAACGGAAAAACTCAGAGCTATGCCCTATACATGGCTCTTGGCGTGGTGGTCGTGATGACCATCGTGTTGATGTGAGGTTGCAATGTTACTGAGCCTATTGATCTTCTTGCCGCTGTTTTTCGCGTTCGTCGTGGCGATTTTGCCCGAGAAGGCGATTCGCCCGGCCTCGCTGGCGATGAGTCTGTTTCACTTCTTGCTCGCCTGCGTTTTGTTTTATCGCTTCGATCCACACAAGGCGACATTGCAATTGGTTGAACGGGCGCCGTGGGTTCCTACGTTCGGGATTAGTTATTTCGTGGGCATTGACGGAATTTCGTTTTGGCTGGTCTTACTTTCGGCGTTTTTGACGCCGCTAGTGGTTCTTGGCAGTTGGACGGCCATTCACAAGAGCATACGTGCGTTTCATATCTGCTTGTTCTTACTTTTGACGAGCACCATCGGCACTTTTGTGGCGATGGATGCAATTCTGTTCTACGTATTCTTCGAGACATCGTTGATCCCGATGTATTTTATGGTCGGAGTTTGGGGCGGAACGCGCCGGCTCTACGCCACCACGAAATTCTTTATCTACACCATGGCCGGTTCGCTCTTTATGTTAGTGGCGATCGTAGCGTTGATCTTTATGACCCAAGATCAATTGGGTGAGATGAGCGCCAGCCTGCTCGACTTCTATAAATTGCAGATCCCGTTTGTGGCGAATAGCTTTATGAACACGCAGACCCTTTTGTTTTTTGCGTTCTCGTTAGCGTTTGCGATCAAGGTGCCGATGTTCCCGGTGCATACGTGGTTGCCCGATGCGCACGTTGAGGCGCCGACTCCAGGCTCGGTGATTTTGGCCGCGGTGATGTTGAAGATGGGAACCTACGGTTTTATGCGCTTCGTGCTGCCAATGTTTCCCGCCGCGACGGAATATTGGGCATGGTTGTTCATGCTGCTTGGTGTGGTTGGGATTATCTACGGCGCCTTGGTAGCTATGGTTCAGCCTGACGTTAAAAAGCTGGTGGCTTATTCGTCAGTCTCGCATATGGGCTACGTGATGTTGGGCCTTTTTGCCCTGAACGTTTATGGTTCAACCGGTGGGCTCTACCAAATGTTGAATCACGGGGTTAGCACCGGCGCGCTCTTCTTGCTGGTCGGGATGATTTACGAAAAAACTCACTCGCGACAGATTTCCGATTATGGTGGCCTGGCGCGCGTGGCTCCGATTTACACGATTGCATTTTTGATCGTGACCTTCTCGAGTATCGCGGTGCCGCTGACCAATGGTTTTGTCGGTGAATTTTTGATTTTGCTTGGCAGCTTCCAAGCCAATCGCGTTTTTACTCTCTTCGCGGTTCTTGGAGTCATCTTGGGCGCGGTCTACATGCTATGGGCAGTTAAGCGCGTATTCTTCGGCGGTGACGGCAAGTTAGTGACCGAGCATGCCGGCGAGGACCTCGATATCGGTGCGCGCGAAATGATCGTGCTTGCGCCCTTTGTGATTTTGATTTTCTGGATGGGACTGTTTCCCAACGACTTTTTAAATTGGTCTAAGGCGAGTGTGAACAATCTGATCGAAAATCGCACGCATTATGAACTGACGATCGAGGAATAGGCTATGCAGATAGATTTTAGCATTATTGATTTTATGCTGGTTGGCCCCGCTGTGGCGCTATTCTTTTTTAGCTGCGTACCACTCCTGATTAAGGTTTTGCGCGGAAACGTAGAACAGAATTCTTTTGCGACCTTAATTTACGCTTACATGGGCATCGTCGTCGCTGCGGGCTTTGCGATTTCGATGTTGGGAACCGAGCGTACGGCCTTTGATGGCGCCTTGGTCTTTGATGGAATTTCATCGTTCACCACGCTGATCGTACTTTTGGTGACTGGCGTGGCGCTCACCTTTTCGCGCGATAGCTTTTCGACCAACTCGCGCCAATTTACTGAGGCCATGTTCCTGACCATGAACGCCGCTGTGGGCATGCTCACAGTGGTTTGGTCTAATGATTTGATTATTACCTTCGTGGGCATCGAATTGTTTTCGCTCTGCCTCTATATATTGATTGCAATGAGCCTTGAGGAGCGTCTGTCGAAAGAGGCCGCGTTTAAATATTTTATTTTGGGAAGCTTTGCTTCGGCGCTCATGCTCTATGGAATTTCCTTTATCTACGGAACCGTGGGCTCGACGTATCTTCCGGATTTATTGCAGGCAACGCCGAGCCTTTTGGCAACCAATCGCCTGTTCCTGTTGGGCTTTATTTTATTGCTCACCGGCGTGGCGTTTAAGATTGCGGTCTTTCCCTTTCACTCCTGGGCTCCTGATGTGTATCAGGGCGCGCCGACGCCGCTCACGGCGTTTATGGCAACTGGCGTGAAAGCGGTGACCTTAGCCTTCTTGCTGCGCCTGGTGGCGTCGCAAGCGTTTACGGTTGAACGTTTTTGGCCGTTCGTGGATGTGTTGCAGTGGTTGACGGTGATGACGATCTTAGTCGGCAATATCGGTGCGTTTAGGCAGAAGAGTCTCAAGCGGATGCTCGCCTATTCTAGCATCGCGCACTCGGGCTACATTATGATCGGAATTATCGCGGCGGGAATCGGCGGCGCCAGCATGCTGGGCGCGAGCGGCGTGATGTTTTATATTTTGTCTTACTCGATCATGACGATCGGCGCTTTCGGCGTTTTGCATCTACTCGAGTCGCGTGCGGACTCGGATTTGACCGTTGAGGATCTCAAGGGCCTGGCGAGTGAAAAGCCATGGATCGCTTTGGCGATGACGATTTTGCTACTCAGCTTGACGGGAATCCCGCCGACCGTTGGATTCTTTGGAAAGTTTTTTATTTTTTCAGCAGCCATTAAGCAGGGCCTGACATGGCTTGCGGTTTGGGGAGTGGTCGGCAGCGTAATCAGCGTTTACTATTATTTGCGCCCAGTGGTGGCGATGTACATGGAAACGCCGGTCTTGCGGCGCGATACTTTGGGCCTGCGCCCGTTGAGTTACTTCGCGATTTCATTTATGGCGTTGCTGGTTCTACTCGTGGGGCTTGCGGCTGAGCCGTTTTACCAAGTGGTTCTCACTTCGGTAGCAAAAGTTTTTTAAAAATGGACTTAATCGCGCTCGCAGCCCGAGGCCTCGAGCGCCCGCTTGAAGAAGAAGTGGGCTCGCGCATTCTTGAAAAGCGCGAGCGGCTTTATATGTTGAAGGGTCGCGAAGTTCCGCTGTGGGCCGCCAACGTCTGGCTAAAACCGCAAGTTTTTCAATTTAAGTCGATCGGTGAGGCGAGTAAACATCTGCGCGCGATTCAGCGCAATTGGTGGCTACACTCATTAACGGCGCATCGGCGAGGAAAGTTGATAGTCGAAAGTCTGCCGCCGCTGAAGCCAAAACCACTCGCTTTTTTGGCTTCGTCGCCGAAGATGCCGCTGGGCTCATTCACATTATTCGATGAGAACATCTTAGTATACTCGGCGGAGTGTACGAGCTTATTTCCCGACGGCGAAGTGGAGTTTGTTGAGAACAAGACAGAACCGCCATCGCGCGCCTATTTAAAACTGTGGGAACTATTTTCGCTAACGGGCCACTGGCCTCGAACCGGCGAGACCACAATTGATTTGGGATCGAGCCCCGGTGGCTGGACGTGGGCTTTGGATCAATTGGGCGCTCGCGTGACAAGTGTTGATAAGGCGCCCCTAACCGTGAACATTTCTGAGCGAGTGGAATACATTGCGGAAAGTGCCTTCGCACTAGCGCCGCGCAAAGTGGATTGGCTTTTTTCAGACATTATTTGCTACCCCGAACGCCTATTTGAATTGGTTGAGCGCTGGCGTCCATTCGTAAAGAATTTTGTGTGTACGCTGAAGTTTCAAGGTCCGACAAATTTTGCTGTGATCGAAGAGTTCTTGCGCATTCCAGGGTCGGAGATTCGGCATCTCTATAACAATAAGCACGAATTAACCTGGACACTTTTCACAAACGATCAAAAGCATTCAGGAAATTGACTGCCGCCGCGCCCAAGCGGTGCGTTAAATATTAAAGCCGCGCAAGGTGTTCATCGCGGCCTTAAAGCCTGTGCGCACAATTCCCGACAACACTTTTGGATTGAGAGAAAAGTGATCGTAGAAAAAGAACTCGTGATCTTGCGGACTCGGATGAATGTAAATGTAGTCCACGGTCGGATTAAATCCGGTTTTTGAGGTCAGGATCTCGGTGAGCTTCTCAATATGCTCTTCGCCGAGACCTTGCTCGCGCATGTAGCCTTGTACTGATTTAATAATTGCGCGCACGTTGCTCTGATGTTTGATGTGCGTCTGAATTTTCTGCTGCACGAGCTGATAAAGCGCCTGATTGAAAATCAGCGGCATGCCGTACTCATGCAGCGAACCCATTTTGTCATTAAAGTGATAGGGCTGGATCGAATATGAAGCGATAACCAGATCCGCGCCTTGATCGGCTGCGACGTGTGTGGAAAGTGTGTCGCGAATCTCGCCGTCGAAATAAAAAATCTCTTTGCCGGCCAAATTGCGAATTCCATAGGGCGCGAAAAATGGGGGAAGAGCGGCTGATGCCGCAACGGCTTCCGAGACTTTGGCATAGTTCGCGTACTTAATATCCTTGTTTTTTACCGTTTCTGGGAAGGGACCAAAGACCGCCTTACGCGAGTGATTCAGCTGGGTAGCGATGATGTAGAGCTCGGCCCCCAATTGGCTAAAGTCATTTTCGGGATACACATGGGTGCGCAGATATTTTTCAATATTGCTGGTCGAGAACACGCCATTGATTTTGAAAGCCTCTTTGAACAGAGCTTCTAAACCACCGGACACGTTCAAACGTCGGCGAAAAAGTTTGGGTAACAAGCGGATCGGGGAGGCCGCTCTTATATTAAGTGCGAAAATATCGCTGTAGCCGATCGGCTTAAGATAGTCGCTTTCCCGGTCTTTGGACCTGGTCAATGAAGAAAGGCCGGCCCCTTTGGTGAACGCATCAATTATTGAATCGAGAGAGTAGCCGCTAGCCAAAAAAGTAGCCAAAACTGAACCGGCGCTTGAGCCCACATAAAGTGTGAAGGTGAGAGGTTTTCCCTCAAATTGAAGCCGGTCTTTGGCGCTTGATCCGCCAGCGAATTTGAAACCTTTTTCGCGCAGCGCCAGACACACGCCGATGTGGAAGGCGGCCGCCTTGACCCCTCCTCCGCTTAGAACCAGAGCAACTTTCTTTTTGTCGGATAACCTCACGAAATCACTGTACATGGAGTTGAGTATTCAACCAAGTGAATTGCAGGTTAGTCAGATTGGTCAACGTCGTGAACTAGCCTTTGGGCCTTGCTTCCCGGGCCTCAGCCTAGTTTTTCATCTGAATACTCACCGGGCCTTTACATAGCCTCTTTACATGCTAGATTTTGAATAACCATAAGGAGAGTCGTTGAGCACTCAGAATTGGTTACCCTTAATGGAATACTCAGCCAAGTTCCGCGTGAGCTTGTCTACTCTTCGTCGTCGGATCAAAGCCGGCGAGATCGAGTACAAGTTCGCTGATGGCAAGTATCTATTGAAGGACGGTCCGTTAACGGTTGTCGCGCCAGAGTCAGAGACCATTGCCCCCCCATCCTCGGCGAGTTCTCAGACTTTGAAATTGCAGCCGCCACCGGATCAAGATCAGTTTTGGATGGCGACTCAGGGCCTCTTGAATGAAATCAAGAAGGCCTACTCCTTAATCCTTCAGGAGAAGGAAGAGCAGATACTACAACTCAAGGAAGAGGTCGCGGACCTGAAGACACTGGTCCGCGTCCTTGAAGATGAGAATTCGCGGATTAAGAATCTGCAGCCGAAATTGGATTTTGATCTCGGCCTCGAAGTTTGATCGCCGGGTCTTAATTATCGCAATCGTAAAATTGAGTCATGGTGTCGTCGGTGCGCCGCAATTCGAAGCCGAACTTCTTTCCCGCATTGCCGAAGGCGAGCTTGAGTTCCAGCATTGAATTGAGCGACTGATTATTGACCTTAACTAAAACATCGTCGTTTTTAACGCCGGCGTCTTCCCAAAAGCTGTTGGGCTTGATTCCGGTGATCTTTTGTCCGTTGATCTTGCCTGAGGGCAATACGTTGGGCGTAAACTTGGCATTGTCGAGCTCTTTGGACGAGTAACAGGCATGAAGTTTACTTCCATTCTTGCGGGTATAGTGCGTGACCACCAGGTGATCGTGATAAGACTTGCAGGCCAAATCGTATTTCAATTCGCAACCGCGCGAGAGGTAGTGCATGGCGGCCTTGCGCTCGGCGACTCCTCGGGTGGACCATAGGGCACGGCCGTAGCTATAACAGGCCTTACCGTTGCCGTCGACTTCGCACTGTTCTTTAAAGCGATCCATGGTGAGGGCGCGATGAGCAGCGGCATCGGCGTGTAAGTCGCCGATCCAAGCGCAGAAGATAACTAAAATAATCAGATGGGCGCGGCCCATGAAAACTAGGCCGCTGCGGCAGGAGCTTTCGGCTTTTTGATGTGCTTTTGATTCGGCTTTTGCTTGGCAGCTTTTTTATCAAAGGCCATGGCAAAAACCTCGTCTAAGTTCTCAACAAAGATGAAGCTCAGTTTCTTTTTGAATTCCTCGGGAATATCGGAAATATCTTTTTGATTCGCCAAGGGCATGATCAGAGTGGTCACCCCATGGGTCAGTGCTGCCAAAGATTTCTCACGGATGCCACCGACGGGAAGCACGCGTCCCGACAAGGTCACTTCACCGGTCATCGCGATGTCGCGACGTACGGGAACGCCGGTCATTAGGCTAGTGAGAGCTGTGGCCATGGTCACGCCTGCGGAGGGACCATCTTTAGGGATGGCGCCCGAGGGCAAGTGAATGTGCACTTCATAGTGATCGAAGAAATCGTCGTCGATGCCCAATTCTTCCGAGTGAGCACGGGCGTACGACCAAGCAGCGCGCGCCGATTCTTTCATCACATCGCCAAGTTGGCCGGTGAGAATCAAGCCGCCTTTGCCCTTCATCTTAAGAGCTTCGACGTAAAGGACCTCGCCGCCAGCTTGTGTCCAAGCGAGGCCAGTCGAGATGCCCACTTGATTTTCCTTGAGTCGCTCTTCTTTTAAGAAACGTGGGGGGCCGAGGAGCTCAGGAACAACGGTGGCGTTAATAATAACTTTCTCAGTGTGGCCGAAGACGAATTTCTTCGCGACTTTGCGGCAGAGTGATCCGATTTCGCGCTCAAGATTACGCAATCCGGCTTCGCGAGTATAATGATTGATCAAGTAAACCAGACCGTCATCAGTGAATGCGATTTGCTTGTCGTCAATTCCCGCCGCTTCGATCTGGCGATTGACCAGGTGGTCTTTAGCGATAAGGAGCTTGTCAGAATCGGTGTAACCGCTGATCTGGATAGTTTCCATACGATCGCGTAGTGCCGGCGGAATGTTTTCGTAAACATTGGCCGTGGCAATGAACAACACATTGCTTAGGTCAAAGTCGACGTTGAGGTAATTGTCACGGAAGGCGTGATTTTGTTCCGGATCCAAAACCTCGAGCATAGCCGCAGACGGATCACCGCGGAAATCGCTACCCAACTTGTCTATTTCGTCGAGCACGATGACCGGGTTATTCGTCTTAACTTGTTTTAAAGCTTGAATGATTTTACCGGGCATGGCGCCGACATAAGTACGGCGGTGACCGCGGATCTCAGCCTCATCCTTCACGCCGCCCAGTGCGATGCGGAAGTACTCGCGGCCCATAGAGCGCGCGATCGATTTACCGAGCGAAGTTTTTCCCACGCCGGGGGGGCCGACGAAGCAGAGGATCGGGCCCTTCATATTATTTTCTTTGAGTTTGCGTACCGCCAAGAATTCCAAGATGCGGTCTTTGGCCTTTTGCAGATCGTAGTGATCGTCATCTAACACAGTCTTGGCGCGATTGATGTCCAAGTTGTCTTGAGTCTTTTTGATCCACGGGAGCTCGACCATCCAATCGAGATAAGTGCGAACCATGCTGGCCTCAGAGGCGTCGGGATGCATGCGCTCGAGGCGAGATAATTGCTTGAGCACTTCCATTTGTACCACTTCGGGCATTCCCGCCTTAACGACGCGCTCACGCAACTCTTCCATCTCTTCCGATTTGGAATCATTTTCGCCGAGTTCATTCTTGATAGCGCGCATCTGTTCGCGCAAGAAGTACTCGCGCTGGCTTTTAGACATTTCGTCTTTGGCTTGCGAGCGGATGCGAGCTTGCATTTGTAGGACTTCGAGTTCATTGGCAAGAATTTCGTTTACCAACAGGAGGCGCTCTTTCGGATTGTTTGTCTCAAGCACGCGCTGAGCGTCGGTCACTTTGAGGCCAAGATTGCTGGCAATCAAGTCGGCCAAGCGACCCGGATCCGTGACATCGTCGAGAACCAACAAGATATCGGGCGAGAGCATGCGGCCAAGAGCAATGATTTTTTCCAAATGCTCTTTTGCATTGCGGATCATGGCCTCGAATTCGGTGTTGGGGCCGGTGGTCTGAGTTTCTTCGATTTTCTCGATGGCTACGTCGAAGCAGGGTTCGCTGCGATTGAATTTCTTGATGCGGCCCTTGCTCACACCTTGGATCAAGATTTTCACGCGGCCATCAGAGAGTTTACGCATACGCATGATCATCGCGATTGTGCCGACGCGAAAGATGGTACTCTCAGTGGGGTTTTCTTCGGTGATTTCTTTTTGCGAAGCTAAAAATATTAAACGGTTTTTGCTGAGCGCCTCTTCAACCGCCCGGATCGAAGATTCGCGGCCAACATACAGTGGTAAAATCATGTAGGGAAAAACCACGATGTCGCGCACAGGTAACATGGGTAGTGATTCGGGGATTTCTTGCACTTTGTCGTCAAAGCTCATTTACTGCCTCCGCACGACGCGGGAAAGGGTGTTGCTCTTATGAATCTTGTCGGAAAAGCTACGAGAGGGCTTTAAGTCTCCAACACGCACCCAAGGTCTGGAAAACGCATTAGGCGCACCTCATTTGGACCTTTCCTGGTCGTGGGTCGTAAGTGTGCTTAAAATTTGATCTTTTTTACCTGACAAAAATTTGTGAAAGCTGTCAAACACGCAGTCAGAGCGGGTTTTAAGGCCTCCTCCAGGGTGGGGTTAGTGCCGTGTTCTTGATCTAATACACGGCCTTGGGCTGGGCATGGGGCCGCATTAAGCGCGGCGCGGAGTGCGATTTTCGCGCAACTCGGCGCCTTCAATACTCAGGCGCGTCCACGGAATTGCGATCAAGCGGTCGGCTTCGATGGGTTCGTCAGTCTCTTCGCAAACGCCGTAGGTGCCTTTTTCAATGCGGCTCAACGCCAACTCGATTTCGATCAGCTGTGTGCGCATGCGCTGATGAGTAATGAAGAGTTGATTCTCCGCTAGAAGTGACATGGTTTGATCGGCTTCGTCGCCGCCGGTTTCACGCTCCTTGAAATCATGTGCGTGAGATTGAAAGCGGTTTAGCAGATCACTCTTGGCGGTTATTAATTTTTGCTTACAAAGTAAGACTATTTTGGCGTCGACCATCTTTCCCCCTGGAAGAGCACCACTAGGCGCTCGTCCGTAAGACCGAGGTCGTATTGCAGGCGGTTATTTTTTAATTGATTTACTTTTGTCGTCAGGACTTTCGGGCTGCTCGTAGCTAGGGTTCCAAGTCACGATGGTCCCTTGCTTAACAACTAGGGGAATCAGCGGCCTTACCAGTTCACGCTGGCTATTCATCGACATCGGGCCAGATACGCCCTGGAACTGTTTAATATTCGCTAAGGCTTGGGCTAGACCTACGCGCGTCGATTCGCCGTTGGCAATCAGCTGGCGCAACAGTACGCCGACTTCATAGCCCTGCGATTCAAAAAGGCCAGGTTCTTCGCCAAACACCCGCTTGTACTCCTGAAAGAAATGCGACGTCTTAAAGCCGGGATCGCTGGTGATATTACTGTCGACAAATAGCGCATTTTCAACGTTCTTGCCCCCACGTCGCGCAAGCTCAGAGGTATTCCAGATATTGGTGCCAAGTAGGCGGGTGTTGGGAATGCCTTGATAGGCCAGCATGGGCGCGATTTGGCCCAGAGCCTTTGGACTATCGGGAACAAAGATCGCGTCGAAGTCCACGATCGGCGGCAACAAATCATCCGGCGGCTGATTGCGTCCCTTGAGCGATTTTTGTTTTTTGAACCAATCGCGCACGCGATTCTCGTATTCGGTCTTGCGATCCTCCAAGTAATAAGTGCCGACTAGGCGGCGGATGGGGCCGCGGAAATCGGTTTCGGATGAGTTATAAGGCTGCGCTCCGGAAATGCTTCCGCCCTTCGATAGAACCTCGTCCCAAAAAATATTGGCATACTCGACGCCGTAAGAGTCGTTTGGATAAAGTATGGCGAAACGTTTGTAGCCGAGTTGATCGATCGCCAAACGTACGAGCTCGCGCACTTGCATTTCGCTAGTTACAGAGTTTCTAAATACGTAAGATGCGCCCTCGGTTAGACCAGACTTTTGCGATAGGGCTACTGAAGGCACGCCGAGCTCCTCTGACTTCTGTGCGACGGCCGCCGCCTCGCGACTTAAGAGACTGCCCACAATGGCCACCACGTTGTCTTCGCCGACCAAGCGTTCGACCGCGTGGCGCGCGCCCTCGGGTGTCGCCTCACTATCGACCACTGCGAGCTTGAATTGACTGCGGTCGGCGCCATACACTCCCAAACCAAGTTGCAGACCTTTTAACGTTTTCTGCGCAATCGGAGCATGGCGACCGGTCAAAGGTAAAACGGCGCCAATGGCATAGGGGTCAACGCGACGGCGTGAATCGAGCTGGTTAATGTAAGCCTCGGCTTGATGTTGCAGCTGAGTGCCCTGCGCCCATTCGGCCGAGCGCGCGAACATGCCGCGCGCGCCGTCAAAGTCTTTCGACTGCAGGCGGAACATCCCCAAACGATAAGCGGCTTGAGCGCGCACGAAAGCGACTTCGGGATTGTCCACGATTTTTTCTAACTCGGCTTGGGTGAGGTGATGATAAACCAAGTCAATCCCGTGGGCTTGCAAATTGACCTTCGACTCGGGCTTGGGCTCGTGATCGTAAAGATAGGCCAACGTTTTTAAGGCGTCGATGCGGTCGCCGAGTAAGGTTAAAAGGTTGTAACGATGTTTATAGAAATCGAGCTTCAAATTTTCTGAAAGGCCGGGGATTTTCAAGCCACGAGCATTGAGCGATAAAGCTTCATCGAGCCGGCCGAGTTTATGTAGGCAATGGGAGGCACCAAGCAATGCGGCCGCCTCGTTCGGGCTGAACACGTCGGAATTCACCAGGCTCATATAGGTTTGGTAGGCCAAATCGAAATGGCCGCGGACGAAGTAAATTTTAGCGAGCTGCATGGTGGCGTCGTCGGCTACGTCAGACTTGGGATGCTTAGCGATCAAGTTTTTCAAGCGGGCGATGGCGCGCGTATCGCTTCCCGCAGCGATATCGATCTGGATCTTGGATAGTTCCTTCTTGGCGTCGAAAGGGGCGGGAATCGGGGGATTTTTGCGCGGAGCCGTCACGCAAGACAAGATCAGCTGAGTGATCAAAAACAGTATTCCAAGACGCATTTTCATTATGACCTCGATTGAAGCAAGCGCTTCATCTTTTCTTTAAACTCCGAAACTTGTGGTGAGGCGGCCGCACCTTTACGCAACTTTTCCAGCGCCTGACGTTCCTCATCAGTCACCGAGCTCGGAACATCGACCACGACTTTGACCAACATATCACCTGGCGCATAGCCGCCGATGTCAGGAAAGCCTTTGCCTTTCAAACGGAAAATTTGCCCGGGATGAGTGCCAGGTGGAATATTGAGCGAGGCTTTGCCGGTCAAAGTCGGAACTTCCACGCTGGTGCCTAGCAAGGCATCGACGAAGGAAACCGGCAGCTCCATCAACACGTCATTGTCTTTGCGCTTAAACAAAATATGGTCCTGAAAATTAACGATCACATAGAGATCGCCCGGCTTGGTGTTACCGCCGGGGCTATCGCCCTCGCCGCGCAGTTTAAGGCGCTGACCAGATTTTACTCCCGCAGGAACGGTGATCGAAAGTTTGGCGGTATCTTCCTTACCGGCACGATGGCGAACGAAGCTGATGCGCTTTTCAGTACCGGTCGCGGCCTCTTCGAGGGTGATGGTCAGTGTATAGCGCAAATCGGCGCCGCGCCCTTGACCGCGAAAACCGCCACGTCGCGCGCCGCCGCCGGGCTCGGTCTGCCCAAAAAAATCCCCAAAGAAATCACCGAACATGTCCTGATACTGATCTTGCGCGCCAGCACTGCGCGGATCGAATCCACCAAAACCGCCGAAATTTTCAAAGCCTCCGCCACGAAATGGATTGGGCCCACCCTGTTGCTGAGCGCCCGCGTGACCGAATTGATCGTACATCTGACGCTTCTTAGGATCGCTCAACACATCATAGGCTTCGTTAACTTCTTTGAAACTGTCTTCGGCCGCCTTGTTGCCCGGATTTTTATCGGGATGATACTTCATGGCCAATTTGCGAAAGGCCTTTTTTAGGTCGTCGGCGGAAGCTTGTCGCGAAACGCCCAGCACGCTGTAGTAATCTCGCTTAGCCACTTAGTTCTCGGTTGGCGTCGAGGCCACGGTAACTTGCGCGGGCCGAATTAATTTGTCGTGCATCTTATAGGCCTTTTTAAAAACGCGTGCCACGTGACCGGCGGGCATATCGTCGCGCGGCTCGCTACTCAAGGCTTCGTGTTTGCTCGGATCGAAGGGTTCGCCCACGGCTTTGACTTCCTCTACGCCAAATTTCTGCAGCAGAGCTTTCATCTCGTCGGCGATCATATTTACGCCCTCGCGGAACGAGTTGAAATTTCCGTCTTTTAACTCGGCGTCTAGGGCGCGCTCGAAATTGTCGAAAATTCCTAAAAACTCACGAATCAGGCGCTCTGAACCATACTTCATCAGCTCAGAGCGCTCCTTCACCGCGTTTTTGCGGTAATTGTCGAAGTCGGCCATGAGATATAAATAGTCGTTTTTGGCTTTTTCGAGATCGGCCTTAAGCTTTTCGGTTGAGTCGGCAGCTGGCGTGGGTTCAGCCGCGCCATTAGGAGCCTTTTTCTCTTTGTCTTCGCTCATACGCCACAATATGTGGCCGCGATTTCCCCTGTCAATCCGTCCCGACAGAGGCTGCTTTCGGGGTGGAGCTTTGAGCCCCGCGTAATAAGTTCCTCACGCAAAAAGGTCAGTTCCGCAAACACGCGATTGCTGATGAGTTGGCCCTCAGCCGTCAGCGACCACGCGCCGCCCTCATGCTGCAGCAACCCGCGATGCTTAAGACTCGCTAAGCGCGACATAAGTCGAGGCTGAATATCGGGGGCACATTTATGGGCGATTTTGTTATCGGGCAAACCGCGTATAGTCCGCAAAAACATGTGGCAGAGATCGGTCAACATCTCGTGTTCGGCGAGAGCCTCCCACTGATCCGCGGGCAAAAGTTCGGGGAAGGAGGCCGCGCGCTGTGACACTTGGTTTCCATAAACAGTTAGGGACTTGGGGTTCCAAAAACGTAAGCCATGGGGGCGATGCTCTTGGCTATACGAGTGACTGCTCAAGCCAATTCCCCAATAACTTACGTCGCGCCAATAGGCCATATTGTGGCGCGATTCAAAGCCGGGCTTGGCGAAGTTGGAAATCTCGTATTTGCGAATGTCGCTCTTGAGCAACTCGCGCTCGATGAGGGCAAACATTTCGACCTGATCGTCTTCGGGTGGCCGGCCAGTGCTCATGGGATGCCCCTCGGGCACGGTCAGACAGTAGGCGCTTAGATGCGGCGGAGCAAAGGCCGCGACTTCTTCGAGGTCTAGTTTTAACCCGGCAAGCGTTTGCCCAGGCAAGGCGAAAAGTAAATCAAAAGAGTAGTTGAGATGATATTTCTTAAGCAGGCGCAGCGTTTCACGGGTGTCTTCGGCGCTATGCCGGCGTCCGCAGGTTTGCAACAACGAGTTATCAAAGGTTTGCGCGCCAACGCTAAAGCGATTGAAGCCGGCGCGTAGATAACGCTCGAGCTTTTCCTCGGTCAGCGTTGCAGGATTAATCTCAAGGGTGAGCTCAGCATCTTTAGCAAATGTAAATCCCACATTTGCAAGTTCACTTGAAATAGCTACAATGAGCTCAGGAGAAATTAGGCTGGGAGTTCCTCCGCCGAAGTAGAGCGTTTGAATCTCTGAGTTCGGCCACATCTGATGCCGATGGCGAATCTCCTGCACGACCCAGCCGACATATTTTTCGGGGGGCAAAATTTCGGATTGTTCAAAAGTGGTAAAGTCGCAATAGCGGCAGCGTTGTAAGCAATAGGGAATGTGCACATAGACCGAAAGACCCATGGTAGGTGTTTAATTTATGTTTAAGAAATATCAACTCAAAAACGGCTTAAATGTGCTCTTAGTTGAAAGCCACAAGAGCCCCGTGCTCTCAATTCAAATGTGGGTCAAAACAGGCAGCGCCGACGAAAAAAAGGGTGAGGAGGGCATCAGCCACTTTATCGAACATTTGGTCTTTAAGGGCACCCGCAAATTTAAGGTCGGCGAGATTGCCTCCAGCGTAGAGGCCGCCGGGGGAGAGCTGAATGCTTACACCTCCTTCGATCAAACGGTTTTTTATGTGACGATTTCTAAAGAATTTGAAAATGTCGGTCTTGATGTGATTTCAGAAATGATGGGCTTTCCCCGCTTTGACGAGGGCGAAATCAATAATGAACGCGAAGTGGTGATCGAAGAGATCAAGCGCTCCAACGATAATCCGCACCGCCAGGCGAGCCGGTTGCTTTTTGAAACCATGTACAAAAAGCATCCCTACGGCATTCCCGTGATCGGCTACGAGCAAAACATCAATACGGTTTCGCGCAAGACGTTGGTGAATTACTTTAGCTCGCGCTACAATCCCAAAACCATGACCCTGATCGTGGCCGGCGACTTCCGCGCGCCTGAGATGCGTAAAAAGGTCGACGATTATTTTGGTGGATTTCGCAAAAATAAATTACGCGTGGTGAAGCGGGCGAGCGATAAGCCGGTAAAGAAGCCGGCGATTATCGTAAAAACGGCGCCCTTTGCCGAGACCATCGTGCATATTGCCTTCCCCGCGCCCAAAGCTTCGCACAAAGATATTGCGGCCCTTGAAGTTCTGGCATTGATTATGGGGCAGGGTGAAAGCTCCCGACTCAATCAGCGCCTGCGCATGCATTCGCACTTGGTGAATTATGCGGGCAGCAGCGTATTTGTGGCGCGCGACCCTGGATTCATGGCCATTTCGTTGTCGTTGAACTCCAAGGATTTCACCCAAGCCATGACTGATTTGCTCGAAGAAATTCAAGTTGCGCTGACCGCTCCGCCGAGTGCGCAAGAGTTACAAAAGGCGCTGACTAATATGGCCAGCGAACAGTATTACTTTTTAGAAACCGTCGATGGTTTGGCGCGAAAGTACGGGCATTATCAAGACCTCTTCGGTGATCCGTCTTACTTCGTGCGCTTTATGCGTCAGGTGCATGGCCTCACTCCGGCCGACATCGTAGCTTCGGCGCGCAAATACCTCGACCCGAAGCGTGCGACCATGGTGATCATGACTCCGGCAGAAGAAAAAGATATTCAGCCGGCGGCCCAGGAGTGGATGAAGAACTTCCAGAATCTACTCAAGGTAAAGGGGCAGAAATCCAAAGACAAAGGCAAGCGTGGCAAAAAGATCTCGTGGATTTTCAAAAAGCCCGCCGGCGTGCAAGAGGGCATTCAAAAGTGGACGCTCGACAATGGCGTCACCTTGATCACCAGGCCCAGCTTTGAAACACCCGTAGTCAGCATCCGTTGTGCAAGCTTGGGCGGCTCGCGACTCGAGACGCCAAGTAACCAAGGCGTGACCGAATTGCTTTCACGCGTATGGACGGCCGGCGCTGGGGAATACAGCGAATTGCAAATGAATCAACGCATGGATGAAATGGCGGCAAGCCTTTCGGCCTTTGGCGGGCGGAACTCCGAGGGTTTATCGATGGGCTGCCTTAAGCCCTTCGCGAACGAAATGATTGATCTGTTCTTCAAAACCCTAACTGAGCCGCTGTTTGAAAAGGCCGCAATCACGCGCGAACTTAAGGCGATGCAAGAGCATGTGAATCTACGCCGCGATAATCCGGCACAGCTTTGCATTTTGAATTTCATGAAGGAGATGTTTGGCGACCATCCCTATGGCCGCGACCCTTACGGCAATGAAGAGGCCATCGCCAAGCTCACCCAGGCCATGGTGCGTGATATTTACGGGCAGCGTACCGGCCTTACTATAGTGGCGTCGGGCGCGCTCGATCCGCATGACTTTAAAAATCAGGTTGAAGACGGTTTGGGGCGCGCCAAGGTGGTGAGCGGCAAGAACACACTCTTTCCGATTAAATTTCCCAAAAGCGAAAAGCGCATCTTTTTGGAAAGTGCAAAACAGCAGAGCCATATCGTATGCGGCTTTCCCGGCCTGACCTTGAAGGATCCAACACGCTATACGTTGCAGGTTATGCAGGCCATCTTGGCAGGCCAAGGTGGGCGTTTGTTTATCGAGTTGCGCGATAAAGCCTCACTCGCGTACTCGGTCTCGCCCATGCGGATGGAGGGGCTTGAGGGCGGTTACTTTGGCGCCTACATTGGTTGCTCTCCCGAAAAGTCTAAAACGGCGCTCAAGATGATGTTTGAGGAATTCGATAAATTGATAAATCACCAAGTTCCGGCTGAGGAGCTGGCCCGCGCGCAACGTTATTTGGTCGGAAAACACGACATTGAATTGCAAAAAAATTCGAATATCACCTCGGCGATTCTATTCGACTACATTTACGGCATCGATTTTATGGAGACCTATCATTTTGCTGACCGTATTCGCGCGGTGACCAGCGAGCAGATCATGGTACTCGCGCGCGAGATTTTTTCGCGTCCGTCGGTGATCTCGCTGGTTGGCCCGTCGGCGCCGTGGTAGCCCTGCGTAGGCATAAAAAAAGGTTATTATTTTTATAATGCAAACGGCGCCTAAAACCTCGCCAAAGCCTCAAAATGGCAAGGGAAATGGACCCTAGCCCGCCTTTAGTGGGGCGTTGTCTTGTGCCATGCAAAAATGCGCTAAAATAAATCCCTAAGGGCTCCGAACTCTATGGATACGGTTGTAGGAGGAGTGGCTCAAAATGAGTCAACGCAATCAAGCGACGGCCATAGTTCTAGAATCACCGCGCGAATTTTTTGTCGATCGCATCGATCAGGCATTGCAACGCCTGAAGTTTGAGCCTTTGCCATTGTCGCGCCATTATCTGGTCGATTTGCTCGAGCACTTCATGCTTAGCCACAATCTATTCGAAAATCGCGATACCTTGGCCGAAATGTATTTGCGCGCGCAGAATTCGCCGGCCCCGGTGCGCACCGACTTGCTCAAACGTTTGGGTGACAGCAGCCTCTACATCAGTGGTTTTTTTGGCGACTCTTTGACCCGCAAAATCGTCGACATTGATTACTATGTGGGAATGGGCGGAACGGCCTATGGGGCGTTAAGCAGCTCCTCTCCCGATGAAAACTTGTCGCAGGTGTATGGTGAATTTTCCGTGCGCTTCGGCGAGTTCGTAGACGTATTGACCTATATCAGCCAGGAGGCCTTGGTTCAGTCCAATGGAGACCTGCTGCGCCTTTACGATCGTTACATGGCCACGGGATCACGCCTTGCAGAAGATCAGCTCAAAGAAAAAGGGCTGCTAAATCCCGATCTCCCCAAAGTCAAAAACAATAAGATGTAGCCCGCACCGATGGCACATGCTACCTTTTGAAAATGTTTGGCTTAAGCTTTACCCACTTGGTTTTGCTGGCGATTATCGTTCTGATTTTTATCGGACCGGAGCAATTGCCCGAAGTGGCACGCACTATCGCGCGGCTGTTGAACGAGTGGAAGCGCGCGACTTCTGAAATTCAGACTTCGTTGACTAACACCCTCAAAGACGATTTGCACAAACGCACCTACATCGACCCCAAGGCACCTGAACACGAAGTTCCTAAAGTCGAAACTCCCGACGAAAAGAAATCATGAGCGAAGAAGCCGTTGGCGAAAACATGACCCTGGTAGGTCACTTGACCGAGTTACGCTATCGTCTGATTAAGGCGTTTCAGGGAATTTTTCTTGGCGTAGCGGTCGGCGTATATTTTTCCGAAGAGGTTCTAACGGTGATTCGTAAACCCGTTTTGAAATACCTCGGGCCAAATGGCGGCTTGGTCTTTACTGGCGTAATGGACAAATTCATGGCTCACCTAAAAGTGGGCATGTTAAGTGGCGTGATTCTGACTTGCCCGTATTGGCTTTATCATGTGTGGGCATTTCTTTCCCCGGGACTTTACAAGCATGAGCGTCGCTACGCCGCGGGCTTCATCGTCGCCGGCACGATTTTGTTTATGCTCGGAGTTTGCTTCGTTTACTTCTTGGTCTACCCAGCGGCGTTTCAATACCTATTTACGATCGGTGGCGACGTCGATAAGCCAATGATTACCATCGACGAGTACTTGAGCTTTTTCACCATGACCACTTTGCTTTTCGGTGCGGCCTTTGAATTGCCGGTGGTGCTGATGGTGCTGGCCTTGATGGGAATTATCGATGCGGATTTTCTTAAATCCAAGCGTCGTTACGCTTTTGTAATTTTAGCGATTGTGGCCGCCGTTCTGACTCCGCCCGACGGCTTGAGTATGTTGATGATGTTAGTGCCGCTGTGCATGCTTTACGAATCGTCAATTTGGCTAATTCACTTTTTTGTCAAACCGTCGCGCCAATTTCATTGAACCACGCAATCTGTGGGCAGATTTGTCTTAAGGTCGGCCAAGATTCCCCGCAGTTTGCTGTCGTTTCCGTCACATAGAAATGTTCCATTGTTGCAAGCCGCGGGTCGAAGCAAAATGCTGGCGGTGGAATTTGCAAGTTTTAAGTCGGCTTCCGCGATAGCCAAGCAGATGGCCGTCCCCGGAGGCAGCGGACCGGGCTCACAGATTTGTGAGGTACTCATGAGTTTACGTAGACTTTGCAGGCGGCTTTGATCGAGATTGCAGGCATAGGTAGATTGATCGAGCGTGATTGAAGCCGTGCCGGCCGTGAGGTCGACCTCGACGTGGCCATTGCTTGAGACCGATGAAAATTCAAGCTGGCTGTCGTAAACGATCTGATTGAAAGACGCGGCCGATTCCAGTTCGATTTCTGATTTGGCTTCAGGCGCGGGCGAAGGATTTGCCGCCTGTGTCTTTGCACAGTTTTGAAACGCGGCAATGGTGATCAGGCCGATCAGCGCCAGGTTGAAACGCATAATATAGAGAGAAGCAGGAGTGGTTCCAGGCCTGCAGCGCTTTACGGGTTCTGAGCGAAAACAACTTAGTCAGCGTTAGAAAACTGACGGGTCGTCTCAAATCGGTATTCGGACCTCACATCCGAAATTCGGAGCAAAATTTCTTGGGTTAAAAAGTGAACCCTAGCGAGCTGGCATGGATCTGTGCATGTCGTCTCGCCGGGGTTCCGGAAGAAAGCCTCCCTTTCACAAGAAGGGAGATCCTATGGAAACACACCAACAGTGTGATTCTTATCGGAGGAATTTTGAAATATTTAACCCGCAGGTGCCGCCTCCGGCGGCTAGTTAGCCGCCCGAAGGGGCGGCCCCTGCGGGTTAAGAAATTAGTTTGGATGAACTTTGTTCTTCTTAAGCTACTCTTGATTTGGGGAAAGTTCTTGCTTTTGACACGTAGCTAAAGTTGTTCGTCTGTGGGCGCACGCTCAACCTAGCAAACAACGGAGGCCGACGCTGGAACTTCGGCACCTTTTAAAGAGTTATGGACTCTTTGAACAGTCCAAATATTTTACGAAGTTCTTCAGAAATCTCGCCGAGAGTAACGTGATTCTCTACCGCATCGATAAACTTCGGCATTAAATTTTCGCTGCCGCTCGCGGCCGTGCGGATGGCCGCCAGCTTTTTGTCTACCGCAGCTTTGTCGCGCTTTTCTTTGAAGCGCTTGAGTCGCGCGAGTTGATCGCGCGCAACGTCCTCGGAAACTTTTAAAATCTCGGGTGAATGAATCTCGTCTTGCACGAACGCATTTTGGCCGACAATGATTTCGGCTTTGGTTTCGAGATCTTTTTGATATTGATAAGACGAATTCTGAATTTCATTTTGAATCCAGCCGGATTCCACGCAAGCGATCACGCCGCCGAGGCCTTCGATGCGCTCGATGTAGTCGAATGCGCGTTTTTCGATCTCGTTGGTTAGGCTCTCGACGTAAAATGAGCCACCGACGGGGTCGACGACGTCTGCGGCACCGGTTTCATGGGCGATGATCTGTTGGGTGCGCAAAGCGATCGTGGCGGCTTTTTCGGTGGGCAGGCCGAGGGCTTCGTCCATCGAATTGGTATGCAGACTTTGCGTTCCGCCAAGCACCGCGGCCAGGGCTTGCAGCGCGACGCGCGCGATATTGTTTTCGGGCTGCTGGGCGGTGAGAGTCGAGCCCGCGACCTGAGAATGAAAGCGCAACTTCATGGCGTTGGGGTCTTTGGCGCCGAAGCGCTCCTTCATGATTTTGCCCCACATGCGGCGGGCGGCACGGAATTTCGCGATCTCTTCGAAGAAATTATTGTGCACGTTAAAAAAGAAGCTGAGGCGTTTGGCGAAGTCGTCAACGTTCAGGCCCCGGTCGAGAGCGGCTTTAACGTAGGTAATGCCATTGGCTAACGTAAATGCCACCTCTTGAACAGCCGTGCTGCCGGCCTCGCGAATGTGATAGCCCGAGATCGAAATGGTATTCCATTCGGGCACATTTTCGGTGCAATAGCTAAAGATATCTGTGATTATGCGCAACGAGGGTTTCGGTGGATAGATATAAGTTCCGCGGGCGATGTACTCTTTGAGTAAATCGTTTTGAATCGTGCCTTTTAAAACTTTGGGGTCCACGCCGCGCTTTTTGGCCACGGCGATGTAAAGGGCGAGCAAAATTCCTGCGGTCGAGTTGATGGTCATCGAAGTCGAAATCTCGGCCAGCGGTAGGTCTGCAAGCAGAGTTTCCATATCTTCAAGCGAGCTTATGGCCACGCCAACCTTGCCGACTTCACCGCTCGACATGATGTGATCGGAGTCGTAACCCATTTGCGTCGGAAGGTCGAAGGCCACGCTAAGACCTGTAGTTCCTTTGTTCAGTAGGAGTTTATAACGCTGATTGCTTTCCTTCGCGGAACCAAAACCGGCATATTGGCGCATGGTCCACAGGCGTCCGCGATACATAGTCTCTTGCACGCCGCGGGTGAAGGGGAATTGCCCAGCCTCACTCAGCTCGGAGTCGCGCCGCTCGGCCGCGCTCCAGTCCACCTCGTTGTAACTGCGCTTTTGCTCGATGTGTGAAGTGGTTTGAAATTTGGCTTTGCGTTCTTTAGACATAGTTACTTCTGATAAGTGACGAGGGTGGCGCCCGTCTCGACATTTTCGCCCTCGCGGACGAGAATGTCTTTGACTTTGACTGGAGAGGCGGCGCGCATTTCATTTTCCATTTTCATGGCTTCCATGATCAGGATTGGATCGCCCTCGTTCACTTCGTCGCCAGGCTTAACGAAAATCTTTACGATTTTGCCAGGCATGCCTGAGGTGAGCTCGGCTCCGGCGCCCATTCCGCCGCCGGCCTTGAGACTTTCATGGAGAAGGGCCTCCTCATTGTAAACTTTGAAAGTTTTGAAAACGCCGCGAGTGTAAACGGTGTATTCAGTGCCCTTGGCGATAACGTCGACAAGATAAGAGCTGTTTTTAAAGATGAAACTTACTGTGTCATCGAGTAAGCGATAGTCTTCTTTGCGAATGTCGTAATACACCCATTCTTTTTCGTCTTCGCGCATACCCACTTTCCAATGGGTTTTGCTCTCGGTGACTGAAACTTGATATTTAAGGCCGTCGGATTCTGCTTCAAAATACATGGTTAATTCCTCATGGATTTCATGCGGCCATACTTCTTCCACTGGCTGGCCAAGTTGTAATCGCCAACATCGCGCGACTTGCTCTGATTGTAGGCCTCGATTGCCGCTGAAATCAGAAACACGGGCTCGTCAACGAACATAAAGAGCTCACGATGCTTCTTGCCGGCAATTTGTTGGTCGATGAATTGGGTGGTGTAAGTTCCCTCGAGAAATGCTGGATGCATCAAAATATTTTTGTGAAGCACGATATTGCTCTTGATTCCGGTAAGCATGTATTCGCCAAGCGCGCGCTGCAGGCGCTGAATGCACTCTTGGCGAGTCGGGCCCCACACGATCAGTTTGGCGATCATCGGGTCGTAATAGATCGGCACGTCGTAACCGGGATAAGCACAATTGTCCAAGCGCACGAATGGTCCGGCGGGCATGCGATACTTGCGAATTTTTCCGGGATTGGGAGTGAAGTTTACGGGATCTTCCGCGCAAATGCGCAATTCGATGGCGTGGCCATTTTGTTTCACGTCTTGTTGCTTGAAAGACAGCGGCTTACCAAGGGCCACCATGACTTGCTCTTTGACCAGATCATAGCCGACCACGAGCTCGGTTACGGGATGTTCCACCTGCAAGCGGGTGTTCATCTCCATAAAAAAGAATTCTTTGGTCTTATTGTCGAAAATAAATTCGATAGTTCCGGCGCCAACATATTTAATCGCCTGTGCTGCCCGTACCGCGACGGCGCCGAGTTTTTCGCGCACCTCGGGCGGAACTGACACGCTCGGGCTTTCTTCAATTAATTTCTGGTGACGACGCTGCATGGAGCATTCGCGCTCGTAGAGATGGCAGACATTGCCATGGGTGTCGCCAAAGACCTGCACTTCGATATGTTTGGGATTTTGCACGAAGCGTTCGATGAAAACCCGATCGTCCTTGAAATAATTTTTCCCCTCCGACTGGCAGGCACGGAAGGCGCTCGCGAGCTCCTTTGGATCGTGAACGACCCGAATTCCCTTGCCGCCACCGCCGGCAGAGGCCTTGAGAATTACCGGGAAGCCGATGCGATCGGCTTCCTTTTTGGCATGATCGGCGTCGGCAATTGCGCCATCGCTGCCGGGCACCGTTGGAACGCCAGCCTTTTTCATCAACTCACGCGAGGCGAGTTTGTCACCCATGGAAAGAATGTTCTCGACGGTAGGGCCGATAAACGTGAGGCCCGCGTCTTTGACGGCCTTCGCAAAAACCGGCGACTCGCTTAAGAATCCATAGCCAGGGTGAATGGCCTCAGCTCCCGACTTTTTGGCCACGTCGAGAATTTTTTCGATATTCAAATAGGACTGGGCACTTGGTGCGGGGCCAATGTGATAGGCCTCATCGGCGAGCATCACGTGTAAGCCATTGCGATCGGCGTCGCTGTACACGGCGACCGATGTCGCGCCGAGCTCGCGTAACGTGCGGGTCACGCGGATAGCGATTTCTCCTCGATTGGCAATTAGAACTTTTTTAAACACAAATCACCTCTATAGGGGAATGTTGCCGTGTTTTTTCGGCGGATTCGAATCGCGCTTGTTTTTTAACATTTCGAGCGAGTCGATCAAACGCTTGCGCGTCGTCGCGGGCTCGATCACTTCGTCCACGTAACCGATTTCAGCGGCAACATAAGGATTGGCGAACTTAGCTTCGTAATCTTTGGTCAAACGCGTGCGCTCGGCGCTGGGATCCTTCGCCTTGTTAATGTTATTGCGGAAAATAATATTCACCGCACCTTCGGCGCCCATCACGGCAATCTCACCGGTGGGATAGGCTAAGTTAATATCGCCACGCAAATGTTTGGGCGACATCACACAGTACGCACCGCCATAGGCTTTGCGCGTGATCACGGTTATCTTGGGAACGGTCGACTCCGCATAAGCGTAAAGCAGCTTTGCGCCATGAGTGATAATTCCGCGCCACTCTTGTTCCGTTCCTGGCAAAAAGCCGGGGACATCGACAAAAGTGATCAGCGGGATATTGAACGCATCACAAAAGCGGATAAAGCGCGCGGCCTTGACGCTGGCTTCAATGTTCAAACAACCGGCAAGAACTTGCGGTTGATTCGCCACCACGCCTACGCTGCGGCCATTGAGGCGCGCAAAACCAACCACGATGTTCTGGGCGTAATGCTTATGCACCTCGAGGAAGTAACCCTCGTCGACAACTTTAGAAATCAACTGAATCATGTCGTAGGGTTTTTTGGGATTGTCGGGAATAAAACTATTCAACGACTCTTCAACGCGATCGGGGCGATCCTTGGTTGGCAAAATGGGCGGGTCATCCAAGTTATTCGACGGCAAGAAGTTGAGGAGCTCGCGAATCATCAGCAGGCAATCGCGATCATCTTCGGTGGCAAAGTGAGCGACACCCGACTTCTTCGCGTGCGTGAGCGCACCGCCCAATTCATCTTTAGTGACTTCTTCATGGGTCACGGCCTTGATCACATCAGGACCAGTCACGAACATATAAGAGCTATCTTTCACCATGAATACAAAATCGGTGAGCGACGGCGAGTAAACCGCGCCGCCGGCGCACGGCCCGAGGATCGCGCTGATTTGCGGAACCACACCCGACGTCAAAACGTTGCGCAAGAAAATGTCGGCATAACCACCAAGCGCCTCGACACCTTCTTGAATGCGCGCGCCACCCGAGTCGTTCAAGCCGATCATGGGCGCCCCGTTTTTCACGGCCATATCCATGATCTTGATGATTTTATTCGCCTGCGTGCGTGACATCGAGCCGCCAAAGACCGTGAAGTCTTGCGAGTAGACGTACACGATTTTGCCATTCACTCGGCCATAGCCCGTGATCACGCCGTCGCCAGCGATTTTCTGATCGGCCATGCCAAAGTTCGAGCTGCGATGGGTGACGAAGCGATCGACTTCGACAAAACTTCCTGGATCTAACAAAACGTCGAGGCGCTCGCGCGCGGTTAGGCGATTACCTTGTTTGTGTTTTGTTATACGATCGGCGCCGCCTCCGACAAAAGCGCTTTCGTTGCGCGCCTCGAGATCGGCCAATTTCTCTACGGTTGTTGATAGAACTTCAGCATCCATTTTCACCTCTTTAAAATTTACGGATAGTTGCGGCCATAGAGACGGGGGAACGGAATCGTTTCGCGCACATGCTGCACGCCACAGATCCAGCCCACCGTTCGCTCAACACCCAAACCGAAGCCCGCGTGTTGGAACGTGCCGTATTTGCGTAGGTCCAAGTACCATTCGAAATCTTTGATATTTAACTTATGTTCCTCGATCTTTTGCACCAAGCGCTCGTAACTATCTTCGCGCTGGCCGCCGCCGATGATCTCGCCGTAGCCTTCGGTGGCGAGCAAATCGCAACTCATGCTGGCGCCGGGCTCTTTGGGATCTTCTTTCATGTAAAACGCTTTAACTGCCGAGGGGTAGTGGTGCACGAACACCGGCTTTTCAAATTTGGAGCTGACGATGGTTTCATCGGTTCCGCCAAAGTCATCGCCCACCACAAATGCGGGATTTTCTTTTAAAATCATCTCAGCCGCTTCGCGATAGTGCAGGCGAGGGAAAGGGACCACTACTTTCTTTAGCGCATCCGTGTTGCGTTCGAGAACCTTGAGTTCTTCCTCGCGATTCTTGAGCGTACGCTGCACGACGTACTCTACGAATTGTTCCGCAAGCTCCATGTTGTCGTACAGATCATTGAACGCAACTTCGGGCTCCACCATCCAAAACTCGATCAAGTGACGACGAGTTTTAGACTTCTCGGCGCGAAAGGTGGGGCCAAAGCAATAAACTTTGCCGAGCGCGGCCGCAGTGGCCTCCATGTAAAGCTGGCCGCTTTGCGAGAGAAACGCTTTCTCTTCAAAATACTTCGTCTCAAAAAGTGTAGACGTTCCCTCGCAAGCGCTCGGGGTGAAAATCGGCGCATCGGTCAGCGTAAAACCGCGGCCGTCAAAAAAATCGCGAATTGCGGCAATGACTTCAGCGCGTACGCGCAAGACCGCGTGCTGGCGCTTCGAGCGCAACCACAAATGGCGTTGGCCCATAAGGAAGTCAGTGCCATGCTCTTTGGGAGAAATTGGGTAATCAACGCTAGCGCCAAGAATTTCTAAACTGCGCGCCCCCAATTCAAATCCACCCGGACTGCGTGGCTCTGCGCGAACGACACCAACGACTTTGACGGAGGTCTCTTGAGATAATTTTTCGAAATCTTCAAAGGCCTTCTCATCACACTCGCCGCGAAAGTAAATGCATTGGCAGATGCCGGTGCCATCGCGCAAGAGTAAGAATTTGATTTTTCCCGAAGAGCGATGATTGTAAACCCAACCTTGCAAAGTGACGGTCTCACCGACATGGCTTTTCAGATCCGCGATGTGAACTCTCATAACACCCCAGTGCGTCAAAGACTTTCAAAGTATGATATAGAGGAAGCAGGTTTATCATGCGCAGACAGCAATGAGGAGTAGTAAGTAATTTTCGCGAGGCGTCGGCCTAGTGACCGACGATGGTATGAAGTTGTGCGATGGCTTGCCCCAAATCCAAACGCCCTTGCGAGGCGTTCATATAATTGGTGCTATGCAGGGCGGAATTATACAAAGCCTGACGCAATTGGGTCACAGTGGCATCGGGTACGGCGCTGAGCAAAAGAGCCATCGAGCCGCTTACGAACGGCGTCGCCATGCTGGTTCCTGAAAGAAAGCCCATGGTATTTCCCGGCAGAGTCGAAACAATATTGGTTCCAGGGGCAAAAATATGCACCGCGGTTGAACCAAAGTTCGAGTACTCCGCCATGTAGTCATGATCGCCCGTGGCGCCGACGGTGATTTGTGACAGCAGATTCAAAGCCGCAGGATATTCCGGGGTGAGATCAATGTTCTGCGAATCGTTCCCGGCCGCTACCGAAAACACGACATTCTTGTCGGCTAACCCAGCGATCGTCTGTTTGAGAACGGCCGAACAGTCACTACCGCCCCAGCTGGCGTTGATCACTTTTGCGCCGCGCACGAGCGCATAATCCATGGCCCGAACCGCATCTGACATCAAGCCGCTGCCCTGGCTATCCAAAAAGGCCGCGGGGATAATT
>Ga0207055_1047_pt1 | contig 31021 bp, 31 predicted proteins | sample Alteio_BWMinCont_57_FD_153293 | JGI IMG/M metagenome (GOLD analysis project Ga0207055, IMG submission 153293) | Enriched cells from forest soil in Barre Woods Harvard Forest LTER site, Petersham, Massachusetts, United States -... | ecosystem: Environmental > Terrestrial > Soil > Temperate forest >...
TCGCTGGGTCCCGCTTAAGGAGCGTCGCGGGATGACGCTTCGGTGAAGACCCAGCCCGTACGGCTCGCTTAACTTAATGACAGCCAGTATCCGGCTTCCATAACCCCCTGTCAATACAATTGAGAATCATTCTCATTGGCAGGAATGACGGGTTTGGTATATCTTATGGTTTACAAAGTGGTTTATTTTGGTCAAAATAAGAGCTTTATAGCCCGAGTTTGGTGATATGTGTGCGGAAATAGGCGGGAGACGGGTTATACTCTAAGGACGGTTTGGGCTTTTTTGGACAATGTTTTTTCAGGTTGTGAGCGAACAATTAAATTAATTGATTAAGAGGGTCTTATGCCAGTACAAGCAGGAACAGCCAGACAAGAACTAACAAAACGAAAAACTGAGCTAGAGGGCCTAATCAGAAAAATACAAATAGGGGAGGCCGAGTTCAAAGCCAGCACGGGGGTCGAGGACGTATTGACCCGCTTTAACGAAGCTCTGGTGTCATATCAAGAGATTGATGATGGCAGGGACTTGCAGGGAGGGATTGCGACACAATACGAGCAGCTCGTACAAGATTTAGACGCGCAGATAGGAGCACACCAGAAAAAATTGCAAGAAGTAATTTCTCAGGCTATTTCTAAAAAGATTGCTAACACCAACCCTGAATTGAAAGAAGAAGAAAAGGCGGCGCAGGCTGGGGCTCAAGCTAAACCTTACAATGCAGTTCTGTTAGCTAACTTGGCTGCGGTAACCGATCACCCACAGTTTCACGACGCAGTTGGCCAGTTAGATCCCAAGCTTGGTAACTTGATAGCCGGTGTTGAGGTTGGCGATACCGCGAACAAATTAAGAAAACAAGCATTTGAGAAAATAAACCCCTTTGTCGCCAAGATTCTTCAAAATACGATTCAGAATATAGATCTGCGTCATATAGATCCCACATTGCTGAGCGAAATAATAATAACCGCTGATCAATCCCGTGACCCCGCTCTCAGTGCTATTAACACACTTCGAGAGGCCAATATGTTCGGTCCTGTTTTGAGGGAGATTGGAAGAGAGGTATTTAAATCAGAGAGAATAATGCCGATTAATTTTTCCACCGCCGTACGAAATGACCTCCGCAAAAAGCTGAATAATTTTGTAGTAGAAAAAGTTAAGGCTGTCATGGGTACAGTCAGGATAGAAGACCCAAGTTTGCTGATTCGAATGTCTCAACTCACGCAGGCAAGTGAGCTTAGGGATTTTATTAAAGCAAACATGGCTGCTTTCAAATTGGACAAATATAACCCCAACATATTAGATCAGGGCAATGGTATTCAGGATGCAACCCTTAAAAACCTAGTAGCGGACGCGAAACAGCAGTTATCTGACATGACGAGCGCATTAGTCAGCGGAATACCTGATAAAATCAAGGAGCATGGGATTACAGACGCAGACCAAGCTAATACCTTAATGGCATTAGCTGTTCTTCCCGACAATGCAGATAATATTCGAGCTGAACTCTTTAGGCAAAAAGACGCTCTTGGCATGGGTGTTTTCACTCCTGAGACCATCCAAAGCCCCGTGGTTATTCCAGAGGCAAAATCCATTGAATATAGAAATACAGCAAGTGGGCAGTTACGAAGTCAAATTGCAGAAGCTGCAAGGGCTAAGATTCCCGAGCTCAAAGCCGAGCGTGAGAATGCCGATCTCATTGATGCTATCGCAGATGCAAAAGATGACGAGTTACGTACCACTCTATTCAAAAACAAAGACGCACTAGGCCTAAACCATTTAACAAAAGCTTGTCTTGGTAATCCGTTAATCACTGAGCCGAACTTGTTAAACGCGATCAGAGAAGATGCCAAGAAGAATAGAATTGAACGCTCTTCAGAAGAAAAAATAGTTCTCGAAGCTTTAACCCGACTCAAAAAACCTGATCCGACAGCGACTATACTGACGCCGCAATACGCAGAACCTAAAAAGGCATTATGGAGTGATCCTGCTGCTAAGATGGCACTAGTAGCACTAACCACCCTAGGAAAAAGCCAGCTTGATGAAAAAGAACCACTTACAGCAAACGTCTTAGCTGGTAAATTAAAGCCTCTTCTTGATCCACCTCCAAAAGATGCAAAAGTCATTGAAAGCGGGTTAAAAACTACATTTGGCGAATTTAAGGGAAGCAGCGATCTTGCCCAAGCCATCGCGGATGTTCATGAAGCAGAAGAAACAGCAAAAGAAGTAAAAAAACAAGCCGATGTCCTTAAAGCACAATACGATAAATTTGCGCGAGAAACCAAGGGATCGGCCGACCTGGCGACAGAGGCAAAAAAGGTAAACGACGATATTGCTAAGGCACTTGAAGCAAAAGATGAGAAAAATGTTTCTACTCCTGCTTCGGATGCAAAAGCTGCCAATGCTAAAAGAAATGAAATGAAAGCTGTCGAGACAGCTCAAACTGCATTAGCAAAACGTGTAGCTGATATAAAAACAGCGCAAGACTTTGCTACTCAAAAACTTGCTGAGATTAAAGACGGAACAACCCAACCTCGGGAAGCTTTAGCCGAACTCGAAGGCGAAGTCAAACGATTGAATGTGAACCCTGCTAATGAGGCCAAACTATCCGAGGAAGTAAAAAAACTCGAAACAGCATTCAAAACTATTGCAGATGCAGCGGCGACTCGCGTAAAAGCGCTTCATCCCGACGATGCAAAAATAGCTATACCACAGCAGATTCGCACCGCTGCAGAGCGGAAACCTCCCAATCGCTACGCGGTTGCAGAACTTGCAGAATCTGAACGATTGAAAAAGCTCTACGAGCACTACCATAACCTCGCAGCAGATGCCGCAAGTAACAATCGGGAAGCTATTCGTCAGTTAAAAGAAGCCGGAGCTGAACTTAACGTCCTGTTGGATCAAATCATTAAGCTAAGAGGCACTGTACTTGCTGGGGACCCTATAAGCCAATACACTAAAGATTGGCTGACTCGCATACATGCTGAGTTTCGAGTGATATCAAGTGAAATGAAGTACCTGGAAACCAGAGCAGAGGAAAAAAAGACTGCCGGTTTAGTCGCCCGAGATGTCCGGATTTTTACTGATAAAAGAAGAGGTCCATACAAAGCAGAGGAACTTAAGAACATCCATAAAAACCAGGCCGCTTTTGACAAGTGGGAAGAAAAGGTCCGAGGACCCGGTGCTCGCAAAGGGATTGCCCCCCCTCAACCTCTTGCAACTTTTAGTAGCAGAGAGAAAAGTGATGTCCAATGGGCAGAACAACCCCAGTATGAAAAAGTCATTCATCGCGGCTATCCGCCTGATCCGGACAAAGCTCAGCCGCATGAAATGATATACAGCGAAACAGAGAGCAAACAAGCAGACACTCAACTCGAACCCGATTTGGATGTGATTGTTTACGACTTACCAGAAGACTGTTCGAATAGAGGCTACTTGGTAGACTTTTTGGTAGAAAAATTGGGAATGCAAAAAGATGGATCGGAAGGAGCTCGCGCACTGGTTTTTGAGAACTTACACGATCCTGTATTGAAGGAAAAAGACGTGCTCGCTTTTTTAAAGAAAATCCCAACTGGTAGACATAGGGATACATCGTTGGCTCGTGAGTTCATGGTGAGCTATCTGCCTAGCCGGCAATACACCACATTTCCAATCTGTGACAGTTATGTGCCAAAAGGTTTCGCGTATCCATTGCCGCAAGACGAAAAATCCGTGGCAATAGACCGAGAAGCGTTTAAGGCATTAAGTATCGAAGAGAAACAACAATACAAACCAGCGAAGTGGGGAGGAGCTAACAAGAAAGAAGTTCAACTCCCTGACATCAATTTTTTCCATTCAGCTGCGCTATTAATCAATACTTTTCTAGCTCGTGGATCTGTACCAATGAGTTTGGTTGAAGTGAGGGATCCAGCATTATTGCTTGCTATTGACTGCCTGGCACAAGCTAAGGGTGTAAGTGATAAATTGCAATTTCCATCTTCATACAAAAAAGCGACCCCTGATCAAGTTGAAGCAACAACGATAATGATTGGTAACGAAAAGTTGCGCGCAACACAGACTGGGGAAGCCCTTATCAAGGAAGTGAAAGCTGCTACTACTGGCGCCGATCGACCCACTGTCGCAAGAGGGTTTGCTGACGCACCAGAACCAGCACCAAGACCCGGACTGGGGAGAAGGACTTAACTATCTCCTTTATCACGTTCCAACAACATTCAGCACGCTCCGGCGTGCTTTTTGTTGGGATGTATCCTAAAGAACTGAACTGGGATGAATCCCTCATTTTGTTAAATGTATATTGCAAAAAAGCAAATATCCCTGTATTTTATCCATATTATGCCTATATTTACCTTGTATTTTATCCATTAATTGGTCTAAACACCCTTGTTTTTTATCCACTTTAATGCTATTTTTGCTATATAGTTGATTAATGTGAGAAAATCATGTACCGCGACATAGAAAAAGATTTACTACATTGGAAGAAACAGGAAAACCCTATGCCGCTCTTGTTGAGAGGAGCCAGGCAGGTTGGAAAAACGTATGTTGTTGAAAAATTTGGTCGCGAACAATTTGAGCAACTAGTTACAATTAATTTTGAACTGCAACCTGAGATGATCCATTGTTTTGAAAGTCTTGAGCCAAATGAAATTATCAATGCAATTTTTTTATTAACGCACAAGAAAATTGAGCCACAATCAACGTTATTATTTTTAGATGAAATCCAGGATTGTCCCAATGCTATTCGTGCATTGCGCTACTTCAAAGAAAAGTTGCCTAAGCTACATGTAATTGGTGCAGGCTCATTGCTGGAGTTTACACTAAATGACACAGCATTTCGGATGCCGGTTGGGAGAGTCCAGTCACTTTATTTAAAACCTCTTTCGTTTAAAGAATATTTAGTGGGCAGCGATAATAAGCAATTACGCGAATGGATCGAAAGTATCGATTTACATTCTAAAATTGCGAAGCCTATACATGAGCGTTTACTACACTTAGTACGTGAATACATGATATTAGGTGGTATGCCGGCTGTTTTACAAAGCTATTTTACAGTGCATGACCTGGGCAACTGTATGAATATTCAAACTGCCTTATTAAATACGTATAGACAGGATTTTGGTAAATATGCGAAGAAGTCAGACCACCGATATCTGCAGCGATTATTTGAAAAAATTCCGGGATTGGTAGGGGAAAATTTCAAATATTCCAAAGTAGATCCTGACATGAGGTCACGTGATATTAAAGATGCCTTATATATGCTGCAAAATGCAGGCCTTACCTATCCTATTTTTAGTACTAGCGCGTCAGGGCTTCCATTGGCAAATTTAATCAATGAAAAAAAATTTAAAGTTTTGTTTTTGGATGTAGGCTTAATAACAAGAACAGGAAAGTTAGAGTCAGAATTATTATTAAATAATAATATTATATTGGTTAATCGAGGGATGCTAGCAGAACAATTTGTGGGACAAGAACTGCTCGCTTATACGTCGTGTTATGAAGAAGCGAATTTATATTTCTGGTCAAGAGAGCAACGTTCCAGCATGGCCGAAGTAGATTTTGTAACTACAGTAGACGCAAAAGTTATTCCCATCGAAGTTAAAGCTGGTACAACAGGCCACTTAAAATCGATAAAAATATTTATGCAAGAGAAAAAATCAACACTTGGCGTGCGTATCTCACAACAACCTTTAAGTTATGATAATAACATCCTATCGTTACCGTTTTACATGACAGGAGAAATCTCCAGAATAGTTAAGATGGGGGATTTCAGCTGAAAAATTGGCAGTATTGCGAAAAAATATTTTTATTTTGAGGTGTAATGGGGATATTCTCATCCTGCCCCCAGCCGCTCTTCCAACACCATCCGCAGCTCCAACAACTGCCCATGAAAAAAATGCCCCGCCGTGGGCATCCGAATCACTTCCGGTTTATGCGGCAACGTTTCAATCCACGCGAACACTTCTTCCGCCGACACGACTTCATCCTGTTCACCCTGCACCAACAACCAAGGACACGTCACTCGCGCTAAATCATCTCCTTTAAACCGCGAAACTTGCGGTGCAATCGTCACTAATTGTTTCGGTGAAAATTGCATCGCGGCTTTGGTCGCCACATATGCACCAAATGAAAAACCCGCCAGCCAAATAAAATCATTGGGAAGAACCGTTTGAATCCACTGAACGATCGCCAGCAAATCATCCACCTCGCCTCGCCCTTCATCATGCACACCGCTACTTTTTCCCACGCCGCGAAAATTAAATCGCACACTGCGCAAGCCAATATCACGACACACGCGTGCCAATGTTGTAACGACTTTATTATTCATCGTTCCACCAAACAAAGGATGCGGATGACAAATGATCGCGGTCGTATTTGAAGAAGATGCTTGAGCCGGTGTCGCGAGCATTTCAATTTCACCGGCTGGGCCAGGTAATAATAATGTTGATTCTGTTGAAGGAAAGGATTGCATGATTAAAAACCTTGTATGTCATTTGCAAAAAACATTTTTGGCTCCCCCCATCCGGCCTTTGGCCACCTTCCCCCTGCAGAGGAGGGCGTGCTAATTTTTTTTGTAACAAAGTCAGGTTACAGTTTGTTTTTCAAAAATCTTCCCGTGTAAGACGTCGGATGTTTCGCAATTTCTTCTGGCGTTCCGACCGCAACAACTTGCCCACCTTTATCACCGCCCTCGGGACCTAAATCAATAATCCAATCTGCCGTTTTAATCACATCTAAATTATGTTCGATGATGACAATCGTATTGCCATCATCGCGCAATCGATGCAACACTTTCAATAATTGTTCGATATCATAAAAATGCAATCCCGTCGTCGGTTCATCCAAAATATATAATGTTTGTCCGGTATCACGACGCGATAATTCACGCGCTAATTTAATGCGTTGCGCTTCACCGCCCGACAATGTCGTTGCACTTTGTCCCAAACAAATATACGACAATCCTACATCTATCAACGTTTGTAATTTACGCGCGACAGAGGGGATCGGATCAAAAAATTCGCGCGCATCTTCAATGGTCATTTCCAATATTTCGTGAATATTTTTTCCTTTGTAGGTAATTTCCAACGTCTCACGATTGTAACGTTTTCCCTGACACACATCACACACGACATACACATCCGCGAGAAAATGCATTTCGACTTTAATTAATCCATCGCCTTGGCACGCTTCACATCGTCCACCGCTCACATTAAAACTGAATCGACCTGGACCATAACCACGCGCACGCGCTTCTTGTGTTCCTGAAAATAATTCGCGAATCGGTGTAAATAATCCTGTGTACGTTGCAGGATTGGAACGCGGTGTTCGACCAATGGGACTTTGATCAATATCCACAACTTTATCGAGAAATTCGATGCCTTCGATATTTTTATACGGTGCAGCTTCGTGTGATGTCGCACCGTTCAATGCACGCGCTGCGATGGGCCCTAACGTATCATTGATCAACGTAGATTTTCCAGAACCCGACACCCCTGTAATGCACGTCATCACACCCAATGGAATATCCACATCAATATTCCGCAAATTATTTCCGCTCGCGCCTTTCAATAAAATCATTTTTTTGCGATTGACGGGACAGCGTTTTGAGGGAACTGCAATTTTGCGTTTTCCCGATAAATATTGTCCCGTCAATGAATTTGGATTATTTAAAATATCTTCCGGTTTTCCTTCTGCAACAATTTGACCACCATGCACACCTGCACCCGGCCCTAAATCCAATACATGATCTGCACTGCGAATCGCATCTTCATCGTGCTCAACCACAATCACTGTGTTACCTAAATCACGTAATTGATGAAGTGTTTCTAACAAACGCGCATTATCGCGTTGATGCAATCCAATCGACGGTTCATCTAAAATATACATCACGCCCACTAATCCTGCGCCAATTTGACTGGCTAATCGAATGCGTTGCGCTTCGCCGCCTGATAAAGTTTCTGCACTGCGATCTAAACTTAAATAATCTAATCCCACATTTACTAAAAAACTTAAGCGACTGATTAATTCTTTTTTAATTTTCGCAGCAATTTCAGCGCGATAACCTGTTAATTCCAATTTTTCAAAAAATGCTTTCGTTTGATTGATCGGTTTTTTAGTAATGTCCGCCAATCCCATATCACCGACAAAAACATAGCGCGCGGCTTTGCATAATCGTGTTCCCTCACACGCATCACATGATTTGACTGAAAGATATTTACTGAGTTCTTCGCGTACCATATTGGATTCAGTATCGCGATAACGTCGCTCCATATTGGGAATCACGCCTTCAAATACATCTTTTTTTGAAAATCCACGCCCATCTTCATTTTTATAATTAAATTTAATTAACTCACCGCCACTGCCATACAAAATCATGTGCTGAACGGTTTTCGACAATAAACTAAATGGATGTTCCATATTGAATTTGTAATGTTTCGCGAGCGAAGACAATAATTGATAATAATAACCATTGCGTCGATCCCATCCACGTATCGCACCTTCCGCTAAACTTAAACTGGAATTGGTGACAATCAATGCAGGATCAAAATGTTGTTTAACGCCTAATCCATCGCATGTTTGGCACGCACCGCTTGGACTATTAAATGAAAATAAACGCGGTGATAATTCCGCTAAACTGTATCCACAATCGGGACACGCAAATTTAGCAGAAAAAATTTGTATCGGTTTTTTAGGTTCGTCGATAAAACCAATCGCAGCAATTCCTTCTGCTAAACGCAATGCGGTTTCAAAGGATTCTGCCAAACGAACGCGCACATCATCACGCACTTTGATACGATCAACGACGACTTCAATCGTATGTTTTCGACGTAAATCCAATTTCGGTGGATGATCCAATTCAACCAATTGATCATCAATTCGCGCACGCACATAACCTTGACTACGTAACTCTTGCAATAATTCAACGTGCTCACCTTTTCGTTCACGCACAACGGGTGCGAGAATCATGACTTTGGTATCAATAGGCAATGCTAAAACGATATCCACCATTTGACTGACGGTTTGCGCTTCTAAAATATGCCCGTGATCAGGGCATTGGGGTTGTCCTACTTTGGCATAGAGCAAACGTAAATAATCATAAATTTCGGTAATTGTTCCAACAGTGGAACGCGGATTATGCGAAGTGGATTTTTGTTCGATCGAAATCGCGGGCGATAATCCTTCAATGTGATCAACGTCGGGTTTTTCCATCACGGAAAGAAATTGTCGCGCATACGAAGACAAGGATTCGACATAACGACGCTGACCTTCGGCATACAAGGTGTCAAATGCGAGCGACGACTTGCCCGATCCCGACAGTCCCGTGATCACGATTAATTGATCTCGCGGCAGGGTCACGTTCAGATTTTTTAAGTTATGCGTGCGGGCACCACGGATTTGAATTTCTTTCATAATAATGGGTTTCTTAGAAAAACAAGGGCGGGTATTGTAACAGATATCAGGAAATGTAGGGTGGATTAGGTGCGTTTTTTGCACCGTAATCCACCGAAAAATAAAAAACATTTTTTTATTTTGTGGATTACGGTGCAAAAAACGCACCTAATCCACCCTACATGGCATGGTTGTAGCTCGCCACATCCTACGGTAAAATGCCCGTCTATTTTAAGAAACTAAAAAAATGAACTCCTCCGAACGACGCTCAGCACTCGCACTAGCCAGCATTATGTCTTTACGCATGCTGGGTTTATTCATGGTCCTGCCCTTGTTTTCGCTCTACGCCCAGCAATTAAAAGGCGCGACACCTGCTTTAATCGGTCTGTCTCTTGGGATTTATGGCCTGACCCAAGCGTTTTTTCAAATCCCCTTCGGCATTTGGTCAGATAAAGTGGGTCGCAAGCATGTGATTACACTGGGGTTAATCATTTTTGTCCTAGGAAGTCTCCTAGCGGCTTGCGCGCACACGATTGAGGGAATGATGATGGGTCGGGCATTGCAGGGCGTAGGTGCAGTAGGCAGCACGATCATGGCACTCCTCGCCGATTTAACCCGCGAAAATCAGCGCACCAAAGCCATGGCCATTATCGGCATGACGATTGGTGTCTCATTTTCGTTGGCTATGCTCTTGGGACCCTTGTTGAATCCATGGATACACGTCAACGGAATATTTGTCCTCGCAGCTGGAATGGGCGTGTTGGCGATTTTCATTTTATACAAAATGGTTGCAGAACCTACGCATCACATTCATCTCGATCTGGAACAACATTCTTTTTTGATGGTATTAAAAATGCCCGAGCTCATTCGTCTTAATTCGGGTATTTTCATCCTGCATATGATTTTTACCGCGAGTTTTGTCGTCATTCCGATTGGTTTACAAAATAATGGCATCAGTGAAAATCATCAGTGGATCGTGTATCTACCCACATTAATATTCGCCTTTATTTGCACCGCATTCTGCATTATCACTGCAGAAAAAACGCATCGATTAAAATTATTTTTTCTCAGCGCTATTTTTATTTTGGGTTGCGCAGAATTATTTTTTGGATTGTTTTCAACGCATATTCCAGCTGCAGCATTCAGTCTCTTTCTTTTTTTCACCGGCTTCTCTATACTCGAAGCCTTCCTCCCCTCATTCATTTCAAAAACAGCCCCTCCCGCGCGGAAAGGAACAGCGCTTGGCATCTATTCTTGTTCTCAATTTCTTGGTATCTTTGCGGGAGGGTTATTCGGCGGATGGCTTTATGGCATGCTTGGCCCGACAGCCGTGTACCTGTTCTGCACCCTACTCACCATCCTCTGGGCAACAATTGCGTTTGGCGTAAAAAACCCTTAAAAATTTAAGTTAGTTAGGAGAATTCAACATGGCAAAAGGCAGCGTGAATAAAGTTATTTTGGTCGGCAATTTAGGCCGTGATCCCGAAATGCGTTACACTCCCACCGGTTTGGCAGTTGCGAGCATTACCATCGCAACCACCGAAATGTGGAAAGACAAACAAACCAATGAAAATCAAGAACGTACAGAGTGGCATCGCATCGTACTCTACAATCGTCTCGCGGAAATTACCGGCGAATATTTGCGCAAAGGTTCCAAGATTTATATTGAAGGCCGCTTACAAACACGCAAATGGCAAGATAAAAATACCGGACAGGATCGTTACACGACTGAAATCGTCGCGGATTCTTTGCAAATGTTAGATAGCAAAGGAAGTGGCGGCGGAAATTACAACAATAATGAACAAGCTTCTTCAGCGAAATCAGCTGCGCCGGAAATGCCGCAGGCTGACACGGCGGATAGTTTTGATGATGATATTCCGTTTTAAAAAGCACCTCTGTATTTTTTGTTAAGTATTCCAATAAGAGCCTGATTTAATCAGGCTTTTTATTTTATAAAACGTTAAATTTACACTTGCATGTTTCTTATTATTTGATACCATGCGCAAAATGTTGCGTTATGGATGGAAGCATGAATAACAAAAATGAATACAAGGTAAAATTCGTTAAATTTTCAGATGGTGAACGTTATCCTTTGCTGATAAATAGCTCAGGAATACCGCATTGGTATGTAACCTTATTTACAACTACCCAGATCAGAAATGCGAGCAAAGCGCCCAATACCATTGCAGCTGTCCTCTCAGCGATTAAAGTTTTACTAGACTGGACTGAATCTTTTAATATCGATTTAGAATTAAGATTTGCTCAAAGAAATTTTTTAACAGAACAAGAGCTTGAGTCCCTTCGAAATCACACCCAAACAAAATCAACAAAAAGAAACATAACGTCGCCCAAGGTGATTCCCTTGTTTAAAAACAGTGAAAAATCGAGAAGCATTATTCAAAAAAACATGGATAAGGTCACCTCATCCACTCAATACATTCGCATGTCTTACCAATGTGAATATCTTGAATGGTTAGCTATGCGTATTATTGAACAAGAAGCTAAATTTATTGATAATCCCACATTAGAGCGCATTAAATTCATGTCAAAGAGTTATTCTGCTCGCAGGCCGCAGAAAAGCATTGCTTCGAGAGAAACAGCCCGCAAAGGCCTTACAGAAAACCAACAATTTTTATTGCTAGAAATAGTAAAACCAGGCGCTTCAATAAATCCCTTTTCATCTACACTACAAATACGTAATCAATTAATTGTTCTTCTGCTCTACCATCTTGGCATACGAACTGGTGAACTATTAGCTTTACGCATATCGGATTTTGATTTCCAGCAGAATACTGTAGTTATTGCAAGAAGACATGATAATCCACACGATCCACGATCTTATCAACCGGTAGTAAAAACAGCAGACCGACGAATACCATTAGCTACGCAACTTATCAAATTAGTTTCAGATTACATTCTAGGAACACGTCGAAAAATATTAAAATCAAAATCACATGATTTTCTTTTAATTACTCACCAAGCAGGGCCATTTGAAGGACAACCTCTTTCCATAAAAGGATTGAACAAAGTTTTTTTAGAAATTCAAAAAGCTCAACTAAAGGAACTTAGCAGTTTAACCCCCCACTTATTGCGCCATACAGCAAATGATCGATTCTCCCAGTTAATGGATCAACGAGGCGCGACCTCAGCAGAAGAAGAAAAAATGCGTTCGTATCTAATGGGATGGAAAGAGGGTTCAGGCACAGCCAGCACCTACACCCGACGTCACGTTGAGAAAAAAGCTAGAGAAGCTGCCTTAAAACTTCAAGAACATAAACAAATAATAGGTGGATCAAATGACTAATCTCTTACCTGACATTGCAAATAAAACAACAACGTCCTATTCTGGATTTGATTTTGATGCATCCTCTCGAATCTGGAAAATTTCCCGCGACAATAAAATTTATCTTTCATGGATAGATAAATTTTTGTCTGATGGCATAAGAGAAAATTTTTTAAATGTGCTTAAACATTATGTTCAAAAATATTCACCGGGTCACGCAAGCAATTTAAGTGATAGATTTCGTGAATTATCACGCATTACACATAACATTAACGGTGTTATTGACTACATATCTTCAAATGACTTAATTAATTATCGCGCCACTCTTGATCGCGAACATGAATGGTATTTAGGATCATTACGAGGTTTTTTAAAAACATGGATTGATCTAGGGTATTCAGGCATAGATAAAGAAGTATCCAACTTATTAGATGGTTGGAGAATCAAAGGAAATATCAAAGGGCGGGCTGTGCAATGCCTAAGCCCAACCGATGGCCCATTATCTGACATTGAGTTTAGCGCATTACATCAAACTCTTACTGATGCTTTTGAAGAAGGAAAAATTGAACTGGAATCTCTTTGTCTCATCCAATTATTTATTGCAACTGGACGCCGTCCTTCTCAGCTTGGGGATTTGAAAAACAAAGACTTTATTGAAGTACGCTCAAAAGATGGGCTTGTAGAATATCTTCTTAATGTTCCCAGACGCAAACAACGCGGCAAAAGCTGGCGAGCAGAATTTAAAGCATTTGCTCTGGCTCCTGAAATAGGCGAATTAATAAAATCATACCTTGAGAAAAATAAAATAAAGCTAAATAAATTAATCACAAATATTTCTTTAGCTGAAAAAGAGGAATTGCCTATTTTTCCAGCGTGGGGAAAAATTCAAAAATCAGAATCAATTGCAGAGCTTCATTTGTTTTTACAAACACAAGAATATCATCGGGTCACAAGTGATCTTAGTTTAGCGCTCAAAAACACCATTAGCACTCTCTCCATCCCTTCCGAACGTACCGGCAAACCTTTAACAGTGTTTCCTACGCGATTACGCAGAACATTAGCCACTCGTGCAGCAAGAGAAGGATTTGGAGAACTGATAATTGCTGAATTACTCGATCATTCAGATACACAAAATGCACGTGTGTATACTGAAAATGTTCCAGAACACATTGATGCCATCAACAAAGCGATTGCCAAACAACTAGCACCGCTTGCACAAGCATTTGCTGGTGTGATTGTAGAAAAAGAAAGTGACGCCAAACGTGGAGATGATTTAACAAGTCGTGTGCGCTCCGAGAATGGTAACGTAGGAACATGCGGTCACTATGGATTTTGTGGTGCCTTAGCGCCTATTGCATGCTATACCTGCCGTAACTTTCAACCATGGATAGATGCGCCTCATGAGAATGTTCTGAATTCTCTTATAACTGAGCGTAACCGTATATTAGCAATCACAAAAGATCAAACTATGGCTTCTATTAACGACAGAACAATTCTCGCCGTAACCCACGTAATACAAATTTGTGAAAAACGCCGTGCTATTACTCATCAGGAAACAAGTCATGGCTAATATTGTTCAATTCATTCCCAAGCAAAATATGGACGCAGCAAAGAATCTTGCAGAATTTATTCGGCTTTGCAGAGAAGAGTTAACTGTATTTGGTAATAATTTAATATGGAGTGAAAATTATTGGCCTACTGCCCATATAACTTTTGGTAACCTTGACCAGAAAACATTGCCATTAAATCCAAAAAATGTAATGCATCAGCCATTTCTTGATTTTTCTAAAGCATACCTCCGTTATCAACAAGGGCATAAACCAACCCAAGCCAAAACTGAAATTAGAGCGCTCAAGTGCTTAGAGCGAGCACTCCTTGAAACAACAGGAAATGCTAATGTCGCAGAATTAAATAATTTAGTATTAGATCGCGCTGCGATACTTGCTAAACAATTTTTTTCTGCTGGCATGGCTTATCATGCGGGCAGACACATAGAACAGCTAGCGAATTTTACTTCTGAAAAAAATTTAATCCCAGGAAGGCTTAGTTGGAAAAATCCAATTAATCGTCCAACCGATTCTGTACGTACAGGAATAAAAGCACGCCAACAAAGAGAAAAAAAACTTCCCGATGAGAATTTGCTCAATGCGTTAGCTGATATTTTTGCAAGTAATCCGATAGAAGCAAGAGACATTTTTACCTCTTCTGTCTCAGCAATGTTACTTTGTGCGCCCTCTCGAATCTCAGAAATTTTAGCGTTGCCTGTCGATTGTGAAGTTTGGCAAATGAAAAAAGGTGGCAGTAAAGCATATGGCTGGCGTTTTCAGCCAGGGAAAGGAGGATCGCCCTGTATTAAGTGGATACCTGATGCTATGGTTTCGATTGCACAGGAAGCAATATCTCGAATTAGAAAACTAACTGATGAAGCAAGAAAAATAGCCAAATGGTATGAAAATCACCCCAATTCTTTTTACCGCCACCAAAACTGCCCTGATGTATCAGAAAATCAAGCACTCACTGCTACTGAAGCCGCATTAGCTCTTGGTATACCCATTGAAAAGCCACGCTATTATTGCTGCGAATTGCGACGGTTTGGTTTTTCTCATAAAGATGGTGAAAATACACTAGCGGGATTAAATAAATGGGCTATTACTAAATTACCGAAAGATTTTCCTTGGCTTGATAAAGAGCGAGGTATTAAGTTTTCAGAAGCACTATTTTGCTTGCAAGCGAGGCAATTAAGAACAGATAAACCAAAAAGCCCCATAATGATTTGGAATCCTACAAACAATACGCTTAATCAAGATTTACAATCTCGAGAGACATCACCTGGGTACGTTTCACCAAGTATTTTTGATCGTCATGGCTTTAATATGGGCGACAAAAAACTTAAAGCTCACTCTCATCAATTTCGCCATCTTTTAAATACAATGGCTCAACGAGGCGGCTTAGGCCAAAGTGAAATTGCACGATGGTCTGGTCGTGCTGATGTAAAACAGAATCGAGTTTATGACCACATGAGTGAATTTGAGTTAGTCGACATGATTCGCTCACATGACAATGCTCTTTCATTGGATCAGCCGCTAGAAGAAATTGCAGAGCAAATAACGGCAAAGATACCTATGACTCGTCAAGAGTTTAATACGCTAGCCATACCTACCGCGCATATTACGGAATATGGTTTCTGCGTTCACGATTTTACAATGTCTCCATGCCAACGTTTTCGTGATTGTTTAAATTGCACAGAACAAGTATGCGTCAAAGGGGATCGCAGAATAGATCGCCTTAAAGAACGACACGCTATTGTTGAAAAATTTAGAGACAAAGCAGCGCAAGAAATAAAAGAAGGCACAGCTGGCGCTGACCGCTGGTATCAAATTCATAACCTAACAGAAAAGCGCTTACGTGAGCTTATAGGCATCATGGAAAATCCCAACATTCAGAATGGAGCAATCATCAAACTTAGAAATGAAAACGAATTTAGCCCTTTACGACGAGCGATTGAAACTAAAACTCAGAAGAATGAACTTGAACAACCATTAATTGAAGATATGCAAAAATTGTTAGGAGGTGGGCTTGGCTAAGCATCTTACAGATAAAGACGTTGAACGCGTTGTAGAAATTCTTGATGGTTGGCGTGATAAGTTAACATGGGAAGCTTTATGTAACGCTTGTGCGCCTGTAATTGGCACAAAGCCTGCTAGACAAACATTGTTAAAATTCTCACGCATTACCATGGCTTACAATGCCTGCAAAACCCGTTTAAAAGAAAATGCGCCGCTGAATATCCCACCTTCAATGAGAGTTGCAGTCGAACGAATTAATCGACTAGAGCAAGAGAATGAACGTTTAAAACGAGAGAATGCTGGATTATTACAGCAGTTTGTTGTGTGGCAATATAATGCTTATGCACAAGGCTTAAATGCCAATCTATTAAACAAACCTCTTCCAACAATCGACAGAGGGCAAACGGAATAAAGATAATAGGACTAATATGCTTAATGAAATTCTCGCAAAATATGTTGAAGAAACCTTCACTGGGCCTGATTCTTCCATATACCACTATACAAAAGCTGGCATTGGAAGTGAGATAATTAGGAGCAAGCATTTTCGATTAACGCCACACCAAGAATTAAATAATAAAAGTGACAATGGTGAATTAATTGTGGGACCTCAGCTTACTAAAAATTATTTAAAGAAAACTAGTCTCACTCGTTGGGAATCAAGGTTGAACGATTTCATGGATCGTGGAATTACGATGCATATTGGCTCTTTTTGTGAAGAAAGACATTATTCACATACTATCGAAAAATATGGGCCTGATTGCTTAGAGTTTTCCTCAATGTATTTAAATAAATTACAAAAACAACCAGTACTTATCGGCCGTGTTATTTATGATAGAAAAAAACAAAAAGAAATAATTACGACCATGATTGATTTGCATGAACAATCTAATGAAGAAGGTTCAGAAAAAAAACGTATTTCTCTATTTCAATGGCTATGTGTAGTTTATCCTTTATTAAAAGAAGAAAAGCATCATTTAGATAGTGAATGCAGAATCATCACCGCATATTGTATGGATCCAGATGACCAAAACAAAATCATAGGAAAAGTACAAAATCAAATTACATTTGAGCACCATGAAGTGCAGCTCATAAGAGGATAATGTTAATTTTTTCAATTTAAAAACATTCAAAAATTTTTTATGCTATCATGCTCTGTAGTCTAAAGTTAAGGATCCAAATATATGCAAACTAATGGCTCCCGCTCACTTGTTTGGTTTGTTGTTTCGGATAATGAAAATAACCAAACAGAATCTATACATATATTTTCCCCCAACAGAATTAATGACGAAAATGAACTAAAAAGCTTTGTAAATAACTTTTGCTCGAACAGAAATTTAACCTTGATTGAAGGGGGAATACCCATCATCAATTCTGAGTTTCCGCCAAGAATTCTCAGAGGACAATCAAGATTACCACTCGGAGAATTTGACTGCCTTACTTGCAATCAAGCATGCCTTCTACAAGGAATATGGCTTGAAAATTCCCCATTACCAGATGAGTTTCAATTTTGTTCAGATCACTGTAGGCGCAATCAAAATTAGGTTTAAACAATTCAATAGCATTAATATTGACAATAGAAAGAACCGTTAAACAGAGGTATAAAATGCTCTCGAAAATAATCAGCTTCTTTAGCACAAAATCTGTGAAAGAAAAAATCGAAACTGGCACCTTATCAGAAGCGCAAATCTTTATCTATTTTTACTTGATATTAATGTTCGATACAATCAGCTTCGTGCAACAATGCCTAGCCATCGCAGGAAAGCAACCCACCCTTCTTGATTGGGTAAACATATGGGGATTGCTAATCATAAATGCTATTGGCTTTATCGTCTTGTTTTTAGCAAATGGCGGTTCAAAAGGACATGATTTCCTAAAAAAATATTTTTCGCTTTCATTTACGGTAGGTTATAAATACGCCATTATCTTTTTCATATGCACTGCATTATTAACATCACAGACTCCAAGCATAGCAGCTGTTATTATTTTAAATACGTTGATGGTAGCCAATATTGGCTTTCGTATATATCAAACACGATAAATTTGAAATTGTTAAGTTTACTAGATTTTTAAATCAAAGTTTAACAAAATACTCTTGGAATGGATGCGCTACATGATTAACCATTTGAATAATAATAATTTAAAATTAACAAATGAATTTTTGGTAGAAAGAACCGTTTTAATTCCTACCATAATATATTTTATTAATCCCTCATTAGGGTCTGTTTACAATTGGTTTAAGGGATTTAAAAAGCGATAGAATCGGTCAAAATCCCTTAAACCAATTGTAAACAGACCCTAAGCCCTTATTTTATAAGGGCTTCCCCGCTAAATGTTCGCGCCAACGTAAACACATTCCACAATCCAAATATTTTGACCTTTTCTCATCTGATTTATTTCCACTACATTTTTGTAACTACAAATATGTAGTTACAAAAATAGTGCAATTTTGTTATAATTACCTGAGACATCTGGAGAGTCATTTAAAGATGCGATTTGAATGGGATAAAAATAAAAATCAATCCAATAAGAAAAAACATGGCCTACGTTTTGAAATCGCATCTTTGATATTTCAAGATCCTTTTATTTTGAGCGTCCCTGATAATCGATATAGTTATCTTGAGGAACGCTGGCAAAGTTTAGGGTTAATACAGGAAATTTTGATTTACGTTGCACATACAGTGGAGGAAGACGACGATGGGGAAGAAATCATCCGTATCATCTCGACAAGGGCGGCGACGCCGAGTGAAGCCAGGCGATATTACGCTAACCGAAACAATGATAAAAGAACTTGAATCACTTAAGAATCGAGATATCAACTTATCTGACAAGAATGCGTCAGAAATAACTGATTGGGAAAAAGCTGTTATTGGAAAATTTTATCGCCCTGTCAAAAAACAAATTACGGTGAGAATTGATGCGGATATATTAAGATGGTTTAGATCAAACGCGAAAAAATACCAAACGTTAATTAATATAGCGTGCAGGGAATACATGATACATCACCAAAGACCGGCAAAAAAAGCAAAACAAAAACATATATAATTTCACCATTATCGGGTTAAGCTAAGTAATGATTATGGAATTCTTAATGAAGCTAATTTGAAAAGATACGCGGATGATATCATTCCAAAGAAGTTTAATTGGGAAATTACTGGTTTTGATTATTGGCAATGCTTCCCCACAAAAAATGTAAATGAATTTTTGGTAGAAAGAACCCTTTTGGATGACATAAAAATATTTTGTTAATTTTATATAATAAGCCCTTACTTATAAAGGGCTTTGTTTTATTACTTCGCCACGACAAGTTTATTTTGGATTCTTTTTGGCTGAGGGCAGGTAGACATAAGTCCATCAATATGTTCATGGAGATCCTGATTAATTGGATTCCACATAGGATCGAGAATAAAGTCTATCCCTTCTCTTCGTGCCAGCTTGGCTGCTGGAGTAAAATCACTATCACCAGCAATTAGCACAATTTGTTTAACTAATCGTTTATATGACAAAGAAGCAATATCAAGGCCAATTTTCATATCAACGCCCTTCTGCTTTATCTCATACGACAAATCATTTTCTTGTAAATCATCAATCATAATTTCTTTTTTTATTAACTCTTTCAATTTCTCTGATCTAATCTGCCAATTGCTATTATCTGATAATCGACCTAATCGCAGAGCAACTTTTCTCAACTTACGCAGCTCGGAGTGTAGCGCAATACGAAAAATAGCTTCTTCTGTTTTACTAAAATCAATTGCTCTTTGGGTGACTGGATGATGAGCTTTTTTACTTAACGGAGGACAGTCGTAATAAAAAATACGATACAAGGTTCGCATTTCTCTTTGGTTAGAGGATAAATGCTTAAGACAAATTTCATGTAAATTTTTTGCGACTTTTTGAGGGGATTGATCTGCTGCATTAGTATAAAGTTGACGGTAGCGCTTTATAAAAAAGCCGCCATCTACAAGAACTGCTGTTGGCATCTAACACTCCCTAAAATAAAAAAAGCCCCCGGGATCGGCATTCCCGCTATGTTAGTATGGGAATACGTACTGCCAGGGGCGCTATTCCCAGTATTATAAAAGCAAAAACACTATTATGACAACAACAAAAATGTAATTAATGTGTTGGATTTCGATATTATATAAAAAACAACTATTATCCATTGAATTATAAATAACATGCCGGTATTTATTTTTATCTTATTCCGCGATTCTTAATAATAAGTGAAAAAAATAATTATAAAAACAAATTGCTGTCATTAATTTTTGGCTATATGATTTAATCACCCTCAGATTTTTTCTCAACCAATTTCACTCATCAGCCCTGCTTTGAAAGCCTGTCAACACAACCCTACTATTTCTGTAGATTAAAAAGGAATTCATCATGGTAATAACTTACGATAATTTAAACGTAAATGAAAAAACGCATCCCTGGCGAATTTGTCCTAGTGGGAAACATTTTGTAAAAGAGCATATCGTCCATGTACCTCCCAGCAAAAAACATCCGGAAGGAGAAACTATAGAAAAAGAGGCATATTGCGCCGTCAATCCATCAAAAAAAGATATTTTGTCATTTGATGAAATTCAAGCAATGACAGAGAAATATTTTTATCAATTAAGTGGTCCGCCAAAAAGCAATGTGCTGAAAGGTTACACTGATGCAGATAAAGTTGATGTTGAAATTCGTGGCTGGACTCGTTACTGGAATGATATTTTTTCTTTTTCTGATCCACTAGAAGAAAATTTAGTTAAAGCACTTATTGTGTCAGAATCAAGCTTCGATCCCGATATGAATATTCCAGCAGGAAAAGGAAAAGGTCGAGCCCGCGGGCTAATGCAAATAACAGATGCTACTATGCATATTTTAAGTAACCATCATGGCGAATTAAGTGATTATCTTATTTGTTTTGATCACGAAAAACTACTCGATCCGTCCGCAAATATTTGCGCTGGAATTCGTTGGTTATTCAGAACAATGGTAATTGCAAAATCCAAACTGGGAGAACAAGCAACATGGATTGATGCTGTAGCTGCATATAAAGGTGTATTAGGGCAAAACCCTTGCAAGAAAATGGAAATATTCCAGCATCACTATTTATGCATTATCGATGGATGCTAGCTATGAAAAAGTATTTTTTTATTATGATAATTTTTTTATTAAATCCAATTCAATCTTTTGCTATTAGTCAAAACAGTCTAAAAAAATACCCTTATCAGTTGCTTACTAATGACTATGGAATTTTAAATGAAGCAAATTTAAAAAAGTACACAGATGGTATTGTTCCTCAATCATTTGACCGGGACATTACGGGTTTTGATTATTGGCAGTGCTTTCCTACAAAAAATGTGACAGTTTGGTATGACAAAGGTGTATATGACCCATATGATAAAGTAGTAAGAAGCGACCCTCATATCAGTGTAAAAATGATGCCAATGACAACACTTGAATATGAACCCAGGAGAAACTTCTCGGTTGATTATGCCAAAGAAAAAGTTAGCACATGGAAACGATTAATAAAAAATGAAAAATATGTATGTATTGGAGGCGCTTTTGCAGGAGCCCACAAAAAAATAAAAAATGGAACCGAAATTACCGAGCAAGGATGGATATTTGAAAATTTAAAAACAAAAAAAGGATGTGATTCTTATTTTTCAGGTTGGTGTGAATAAAGAGAACCATGACAAAAACAAAGCATACAAATAACTTATATAAAATATAGTGGCTCATCAATGAAAAAAACAATGACTAACTGGACAGCAAAAACCTTTAAATCAAATGGAGTTGACCTACATTACCTTCGAACCGGAGGCGATAAACCTCCCGTCATTCTGTTACACGGGTTAATGTTAAACGGAGCGTGCTGGACTCCGTTGGCAAGAGCATTAGAAAAAGACTACGACGTTATCATGCCAGACGCTCGAGGCCACGGGCTTTCTAGTGCTCCAAGTCATGGCTATTCTTATGAAAATCTCGCCATAGATGTTGTAAATCTTATTGACGCACTTGGAATCACCAACCCCGTATTACTGGGTCATTCGATGGGAGGCATGACAGCAGCTGTGGCTGCCAATCTGCAACCACAACGACTGCGTGGGCTTATATTGGCTGATCCAACTTTTTTGACACCAGAACGTCAGCGCGAAGTTCAAGAAAGTGATGTCGCGGAACAGCATCGTCAAGTCCTCGCTCGATCAAAAGAGGATTACCTAGCTGAGGCTCGAGCTCGACATAATCATCGCTCACAAGAAATTATTGAGTTGTTCGCACAGGCAAGATTTCAAACCGGCATTCATGCCTTCGAAGTTTTGACACCACCCAATCCTGACTACATACAGCTGATCAAAACTCTCGATATTCCAAGCCTGTTAGTCATTGGTGATAATGGTTCAATCGTTTCTACTCCCATGGCCACAGAGCTTGCTAAACTCAACCAGCACTTGCAGGTCGTACAAATCAGAGGAGCTGGTCATGCCGTTCCGTATGATCAGCCTGAGAATTTTTCGATCGTGGTGCAAAATTTTTTACGTTCAGTAAGTACCTAGCACCCCTTTCATGATATAAAACCTAATTATTTTACATTGCTTTTGTATATACAAAGGACTACAATAAAAATGTTCCAGAACGATTTAAAAATCAGTAGACGAATTGCTGAAAAGTTACAACAAAAACATGGGGTTGAAAAAGAAGAAGTGTGGGAGTGTTTTCTTAATCGCGTAAAAGGTTTGCTTGAAGACACGCGTCTTGACCACCAAACAGACTCTCCAACCTTCTGGTTTATTGCTAGCACTGATCATGGAAAATTACTCAAGATAGTTTTCATCGAAAATATTGATGGAACTTATGAAATCAAAACAGCATATGAGCCTAGCAACACTGAGGTCAAACTTTATGAAAAATATGCCTAAACAACACTCCGAAGACGCTTGGGATAATCGCGAATTAGGCGCCACAGAAGCTTTCATTCGTAAGGCTTCATCAAAACGAAAAAAAGCACTTGATAAAAAATTAGGGCTGCAAACTATATCTATTCGTCTTCAGCAAACCTTGATTGATGATTTAAAAGAATTAAGTAGTGAAGATGGTTTACTTTACCAACCCTATATCCGCCACGTTTTAACCCAGCACGTACGCAATGAAAAAAGAAAGCGGGAAAAGCATTTGCGGGCGGTATGATTTAACCATTCTCAGAAAAACTCTCATATGTTAAAATCTACGATCAAATTATTTTTTAAGACCCGCAGCATATGAAAAAAATTCTATTATTAATATTAGGTTTAATCATTATGTGCACATCTTATGGAAAAGAAAAAATTGTCTTGATTGCTGATCCTGAAATATTAGTCATTCCGATCCATGAAAATCATGACCCGATGGTCGATCTCGCTAAACAAAAAGAAATTTCGTATGGGCCACCGCCATTGGTTCCTAACAATACCAACTACACAAAAATACGAAAAACGGTTTACGATAAACTTAAACAAGCTCAAGCCATGCTGCCCGATGGTTTGAAATTTCGTCTCTATGAAGGTTATCGAAGTCTTGAGTTACAGGAAAAAATTTTTCAAGAACGTTACGAAAAATTAAAAAAAGAAAATCCTAAACTTTCTCATCAACAACTTTTCATAGAATCCACAAAATTTGTTTCGCCTGTTATCAATTTAGATGAATCAAAAAATATTCCGCCCCATGCGACTGGCGGGGCAATTGATGTGTATCTCATCGATAAAGAAGGAAAAGTCGTTGATATGGGAATTCATCTTGATGATACATACGAAGATTTAAAAGGAATTTATTGCAGAACAGATTCTCAAGCCATTTCTGAAAAAGCAAAAGAATATCGAAAAATAATGGGACAAGTGTTACAAGCCGTTGGGTTTGTAAATTACCCCACTGAATATTGGCACTGGTCATATGGTGATCGTTACTGGGCGCATCAAACACATCAACAATTTGCGATTTACGGTGCGGTGTAAAAGATAAAAAACAGGGTAACTATTCACTCCCCGGAGAGAGTCTGAGCAGTTACAAAAATAGTTATAAATAAATTGCTGCCGTTAATTTATTGCTATATGATTTCGCCACTTTTAGATAAATTTCACTCCTCATTTCTGCTTTTTTAATCTCTCAACTAGATTTTATTTTCCCCAATCCCCTCCTCTATTTTTAATCACGTGGTATAATTATTTGAGGTTATAAATGAATCACAGAAAAAATGAGGCTCATATGAGCGATGATGCACGACTGGCTATACTTGAAACGACTATTTTAAATATCAATTCGTCATTGCTGGATATCAAACATGATATTAGACGTCTGGATGAAAAAATAGATGGCCTACAAAACAGTCTACAAAACCGCCTCTGGTCCAACTTCTTATGGTTGATGGGAATGATGATCGGTCTTGCAGGACTGATCGCGCATACGCAACATTGGTTGTAATCAAGTATTTTTCTCAATCAAAGGTCAAACCATGCAAAAAGTCGCCGCTATTCAAATGTGCTCGACCAACAATGTTCGTGAAAATCTCGATGCAGCTGAAAAGTTAATCCACCAAGCAGCGAGCGCTCATGCAAAATTAATCGTTCTACCGGAAATGTTTGCAATCATGGGCACTGATGCAAAAGACAAAATAATCGTTAAAGAAAAATATGGTGAAGGATTGATTCAATCTTTTTTATCCGAACAAGCACGCAAAAATAATGTTTGGATTCTGGGCGGCACCATCCCCATAGCATGTGATGATGTTAATAAAATTCGAGCAGCTGCGATTTTGTATGATGATCAAGGGAGCGTCGTTGCACGGTATGACAAAATTCATTTATTCGATGTGACATTATCACACGATGAAATTTATAAAGAGTCTGACACCACACAGCCCGGAAAAGATTTAATCGTCGTCGATACGCCCGTCGGTAAATTGGGAATAGGTGTTTGTTACGATATTCGATTTCCTGAAATGTTTCGTGATTTATTTCGCCGCGGCGCAGAAATTATTGCTTTGCCATCTGCATTCACTGTAAAAACAGGAACAGCGCACTGGGAATTATTATCTCGCAGTAGAGCCGTTGAAAATTTTTGTTATTTTATCGGTGCCGCTCAGGGCGGTCAGCATGGCAATGGACGCAAAACATATGGGAACAGTTTAATTGTATCGCCTTGGGGTGATGTTATTGCGAAAAATATTGGCGAAAATCCTGGTGTGATTTATGCAGATATCGATTTGAAGACACTCTATGATATTCGCAAGTCTATTGGACAACCACTAAAAAATAACGATTAAAACAATATTAACCCGCAATATTTAACAAAATTTTTAAAATCTGCATCTCTTGTAAGCAAAGGAATCTGTTGATCAATGCAACTTTGTGCGATGAGTGTATCTGCCAGACGAGCTTTAAGCTTCTTCGCGATTAATTTAGATCGGGTAATTCCGGCTCTTTGCCAGTAGTTCTCTTTAAGCTCCAAAATAGGAAGTTCTTCTATTTTGCTAACAAAATTTTTTGGTAAGAAAGGATCACTTAATATTTCGACTAACACGGTCGGAGGCAAAATTAATAAATGATGAGCAATCACCTCATCTAATTTAGTTGTTTGAATATTGTTTTTACCTTGGAAGTAATCTATTAATACCGACGTATCTACTGCAATCATTTTTTCCTATCTTCTCTCAAATTTTCCAAATCAATAGAAAACTTAACCTTACCGCGCATTTTTCGTAATGACTCATAAGCACCTGCGTGAGCCAACTGATTTAAAGCTATTTTTATAGTCTCAGTAATACCTTTTCCTGTTGTAGCCTGAGCTTCATGCAACAGAGCGACGGGGATATGTGCAGTGATTTTTTGGGTTTGCATAGTGTGGCACCTCATTTACGTATAGTATACCGTATAGGGTTACGTAAACCAAGAGGCGTTGTCGATCTTGTAACAGAGCCGCGACCGTGAGGGAGCGTCACCGGTGTTTAATTGTAATCTGAATAATCCTCAAGTCACTGTCTTTGATAATCTCCGGCTTTCTTATTTATAACTCAGGTTTTTTAGCTGTTCTGTTGTTTTCTAATCACATCTGCCAACTGACTCGCGCCAATTCGCATATGCGCAGGCGTCACCCAAACCGCTCCCATGATCGTTTCAGCCAAATGAATATATTGCTCTGCTTGTTCGACAGTACGCACACCGCCCGATACTTTAAAACCCACTGCGCGTGGACATTTTTTTATAACCGCCAACATCGCCTGTGCTGCTTCCAATGTTGCGCCCACTGATATTTTCCCTGTCGATGTTTTTAAAAAATCAGCGCCTGCATGACAAACCTGTTCGCTCACTTCTGTGATCATTTCGGCATTTAACAATGCGCCCGTTTCTAAAATCACTTTCAACAAAATTTTTTCGCCGCATGCCGTTTTACACGCTCGAATAAAATCATAGGCTTTTTCTTTTTCACCGCGCAGATAATCTTGATACGGAAAAACCACATCAATTTCATCCGCCCCTTCTGAAATAGTTTGATGAATTTGTGCAAGCACATTTTGTAATGAATCCATTCCTTGCGGAAAATTCACAACTGTCGCGATGCGAACATGAGAATTCGCCAATAATTTTTTAGCTAAGGGAACAAATGCAGGATAAACACACACCGCAGCAACATGATTTTTTGCTATCACTGCTTTTTGACATAATGCCGTAATCGTTTCTGCATTATCCGTTTCATTCAAACTGGTTAAATCGATTAATTCAAATAATTTGAGTAAATTAAACTGTGACACGATTGTATTCCTTAATAAATTCTGGAATGAGTTTTGTTAATTTGCGCGCTGCTATTTCGCCAAAATGCAATGTGCCTTCATGTGTCAATTTTTCATGGCGCATGCCCGCTGCAAAATTCGTTATCGCGCACACCCCCAACACACGCAAGCCGCAATGACGTGCTAATACGACTTCCTGCACCACCGACATTCCCACGGCATCAGCGCCCAATGTACGAAATGCGCGAATTTCTGCGGGTGTTTCAAAAGCAGGGCCCATCACTGAAATATATACGCCCTCGGGCAATGTAAATCCCATGCCTCCAGCGACTCTTAACATAATCCCTCGCAATTCTTCATCATACGCATTTTCCATACTGACAAAACGCGGTCCAATGCTTTCATCATTTGCTCCGACTAACGCATGAATCGGTTGAAAATTAATATGATCGCTCAACAACATCATTTCACCAGGGCCGACTTCTTCTCGTAATGAACCGGCTGCAGCTGTCGTCACAAGCATTCCAGCGCCCAGCGATTTAATAATTCTGACAAACGTTTTCACTGCTTCAACGGATGTTCCTTCATACAGATGTAATCGGCCTTTCATGCAGACGACAGGAACATCATTCAAATAACCCATGATGAGTAACGATGCGTGACCGGCGACTCCGCCTGTGATGAGACCTGGAATCGCTTGATAAGGAATCGTCACAGGATGAGTGAGCTGTTCCGCGATCGAACCCAACCCCGATCCTAAAATAATGCCGACTTTCGGATAAAAATTGGGAGCATATTTACGAATCGCTTCCATTGTTTCTTGCATTGTGACACTCATACGAAAAACCTCTTCATTAATAAATGGTTCGCAGCAAATAAAAAAATAAAGTTGCAAACCCGGCAACAACCGGAATCGTAATGACCCAAGACATAAAAATATTGCGGATCACTGTGAGATTCAACGCATCGATACCTCGCGCTAATCCCACACCAAATACTGCGCCCACCAGTGTTTGCGTCGCTGAGACAGGAATGCCGGTGCTTGTTGAAACGATTACGGTACTTGCAGCGGCCAATGTCGCAGCAAAAGCACGACTCGGGGTCAATAAAGTGATTGCGCTGCCGACCGTTTCAATGACTTTGCGCCCATACATGAACAATCCTAATACCACCCCCAAACAACCCAATAACATAATGCTGCTCAACATCGTCCCGTTGGGATGCACACTTCCTGTTTTAACTAAACTGATAATACTTGCAACAGGCCCCACTGCAATCGCCACATCATTGGAACCATGTGCAAATACCATCGCGCACGCTGTAAATGCCATCAATACACTGAACATATTTTCGATATACACAAATTGCATATGCCGTTTAACATCTTCTTTTGAAAAAACACTGCGCATTGTGATAAATCCAATTATCATCACAATCATCACGGTACTAATCACGATCGCTGTTGTTTTTGCAAAACCTAATGTTAAATGAAAATGATGGACCGCTTTTAATGTGGTCATCATCGCTAACACCAGTGCCACTAAAAAAAGATAGATAGGAATATATTTTTTTGCTGCGGTGAGTGGATTATCAACGCCCAAAATCCAGCGTCGAATGGAAATAAATAATAAATAAGCGATCACTCCCGCGATAGCAGGCGATGAAATCCAGCTAATCGCAATGTATCCGACCACTTGCCAATGAATCGCGTGCAATCCCAACATGATCGCGCCCACACCGACGAGCCCACCGACAATTGCATTGGTAATAGAAACAGGCATACCCAAACAACTTGCGATCGTGATCCACAATGCACCGGCTAATAGCACAGATAGCATTCCATCAATGAGTAATCGGGGTTTATCGACGAATTGATTGACATCGATAATGCCGCTGCGAATGGTTTCAGAGACTTCATTTCCGCCCAAAAAGGCACCGGCTATTTCAAAAATGATGGCGATGACCATTGCCTGTTTGACTGAGATCGCTTTGGATCCTATCGCCGTACTCATGATATTCGCGAGATCGTTTGCGCCGACGCCCCATGTCATCCACAAGCCAATCGCGCATGCGGATAGAATAAAAATAATGCCGTGATCTATCAAATCGTTATCTCACTTAGCCAGTAAAATTTGCAGACGGTCGCCGATCTCGCGTGCGCGATCAGCCAACTCGCCCGTCCATTCAATAATGTTATAAAGAAACATCACATTCACTGGTGGCAATGCGTTTTCCAGATCAAACACAATGTGACGCAACTTAATTTGTTTATCATCTGTGTCTCGCTCAATGCGAGATATTTCAGCGATTATGCTTTCGACTAATTTAATTTCACTGCCACTGAATCCTGTTTCTAATAATTCATCCAATTCATTAATCGCTGTATTGGCTTGCTTAGAGGCTTCAATGCAACGATGCAAAAAATCAGTGAAGCCCGATGCAACCGCCTCGGGAAAAACCATTTTTCGTCCGAATACAATGCCTGCAATATCTTTTGCTTTGTTTGCCAATCGATCTTGAACCGTCAACAATTCCAATAAATCGCTGCGCGAAACGGGTAAAAATAATCCTTTGGGTAAATGCAAACGTAAATCACGCTTTAAATCATCGGCTTCGTTTTCTAATCGCACAATATTTTGTTGGAGCGCCCCCACCTCAGTCCATTTTTGCAATAAAACGGCTTCAAAAAATGGAATTAATTCTTTCACGCAAGCGTGTACTTTCGCCATATGTGCTTCGAGGGGACGAATCGGTGAACGTCCGAACATATTCAAGAAAGGCGTCGTTGGCATAAGTTATTTCCTAAATATTTTAGGGTCAATGTTCACAGCAAAAATAGTTAGCACGCCTTCCCAGCAGGGGAAGGTGGCGCGAAGCGCCGGAAGGGGGAGTCAAAAAATTTATTATCCCCCCATCCGGCCTTCGGCCACCTTCCCCCTGCGGAGGAAGGCGTGCTAACAAATGTTATTTCGCATTCACCAGCGCAACAGCAGTATCCAGCATTCTGTTTGAAAAACCCCACTCATTATCATACCAGGAAAGCACTTTCACAAAATTTCCCATCACTTTCGTGTATGACACATCAAAAATGGAAGACGCTGGGTTGTGATTGAAATCCACGGAGACTAATGGTGCTTCATTAATTTCAAGAATCTCTTTCATGGGACCTTTTGCTGCATTTTGCATGATTTGATTAATTTCTTCGATCGATGTCTCGCGCTTCGCCGTAAAAGTGAAATCAATCACAGACACATTAATCGTTGGAACACGAATAGAAAATCCATCGAGTTTTCCATCGAGTTCCGGCAACACTTCACCGACTGCTACTGCAGCACCGGTTTTTGTGGGAATCATCGAATGTGCAGCGGCGCGTGCACGACGCAAGTCCGTGTGATACACATCAATTAACGCTTGATCATTCGTGTAAGAATGAACTGTATTCATCAATCCTTTTTCAATGCCCACTGTATCATGTAATGCTTTCACTAAAGGGGCCAAACAATTGGTTGTGCATGATGCATTTGAAATAATCGTGTGACTGGATTTTAAAATGTGATGATTCACTCCATACACGATTGTTGCATCAACACCGGTTGCTGGCGCAGAAATCAATACTTTTTTTGCACCTGCTTCTAAATGCGCGCTGGCTTTTTCTTTACTCGTAAAAAATCCTGTGCACTCGAGCACTAAATCAATATTCAATTCTTTCCACGGTAATTTTTTGGGATCACGTTCTGCAACAACACGAATTTTATCGCCATTGATGATTAAATCATTTCCCGACACTTGTACTTCGCCTGGAAATTTTCCATGCGTCGTATCATAACGCGTCAAATGCGCATTCGTATTCACATCGCCCAAATCATTGATTGCAACGATTGAAATATCAGGATGTTTTTTTGATTCATAATGTGCACGCAAAATATTGCGGCCAATACGCCCATAACCGTTAATGGCAACTCGAATAGTCATGATTTTTTTTCTCCTTTAAATCTGCAAGCAATTTTTTTGCAACGGAAATAATATGCTCTACCGTAAAACCGTATTCTTTAAAAATAT
>Ga0207055_1034_pt2 | contig 30818 bp, 32 predicted proteins | sample Alteio_BWMinCont_57_FD_153293 | JGI IMG/M metagenome (GOLD analysis project Ga0207055, IMG submission 153293) | Enriched cells from forest soil in Barre Woods Harvard Forest LTER site, Petersham, Massachusetts, United States -... | ecosystem: Environmental > Terrestrial > Soil > Temperate forest >...
TTTGACCTTATTTGTTGTCTCCCATCCAAAGCACCCGTGGATGTTGCTACTGCTTGCCGGTCTCCTCACAGGCTTCGGCATTGGCAAATTTCATAGCCATCATTTCGGCAACGCAGCTCATCTCACAGGACTCATCGGCGGGTTCGGCTTAATCGCAGTCGGATGGCTTTGGCCGCGGTTAAAACTCGGGCCGAGTTGGTCACAGTGCGGGGCATGGTGCTTCATCCTCTCCATGCACTTAAGTTGGCTCGGGCTCGTCCTGAAGGCTGCCCTCGGCAGCGCGCCTGACGCGCCATTGGAATCCGTTGGCCAGAGCGGAGTCACATGGAATGTCATCTCCGACTCGATTATTTTAGTGGACGCAGTTCTCTCGGTAATCGCGACGCTTATCACACTAGTAGGCCTTCGCCCAACACGTCAAAGCGGTGGCGCGGCCAGGTGAGCCTGAAATGCGCAAGGCGAATTCGCTCACGCGCATATCGCCGGGTCGCGTTTTGTGCAAATCCCGTGACAGGACCGTTGGATGTTGATTACCAAATACAATGAGCTTGGGATGCTCGTAGACTGATTTTTGTTGGAGCGCGCGAGTAGCGATTCAGCTTCTCAAGCTCCATCTGCCGCGAAATAATAGACCCGCACGACGCGACCCATGACTGCGACTCAACAAAGTAAGGCCCGCTTCGGGCCGTGGACCGCGCTGGCCCTTTTCGTTGTGATGTGGATCTCGGTCGACGCCCTCGTCGAAATCTCGTGCCGCTTCGTGCTTCTTCAGTTTCATATTGACGGTGTGCGCGAGCGCGTCGCGGTCGAGGCGCTCTCCGGCGTTGCGCTTAACTGGACCATGTTCGCCGTCTGTGTCCTCGTTCTGCGCCTGCGCGGGCAGACGTTGCGCGATATCGGCTGGAGGCGCCCCGCAACTCGGAGGTCTTGGATACTCGCAATTGTAGTGGCCACTCTCATCGCCGGCAGCGCATTGGCTTCGTTCGGCAAAACCGCTCAGCTACTCACCGACTGGTCCTTCTATCGAATTTCTTTGGGCGTAGTACTGGGAGGCTCCGCGGGCATCTGTCTCGAGATGATCTTCCGCGGCTTCTGTATGACTCAAGCGCGCGACGCCGGACTTCCCGTCATCCTGCAAATTACCCTATCGGCAGTCCTGTTCGCCCTGGCCCTAAATCGCATGGCATGGAGCGGATTTCCCGGGCACCCGGAATTCTGGGCCGTCGTCGGCACAACAGCATCATCGACAGTCTTAGGCGTCGCGTTCGCGATCATCTACGTGATAGGCAACCGAAGTCTCAACCCCGCAATTGCTGCGCACGCCGCGATCGACATGGTCGTCGAACCCGGCATGATTCTCATGGCCGCCATGGCGGCGGTTCACTGAACAGTCTCGTCTCCGCTCGTGCCTCGCGGAGCCGGTTCAGACGCCGGCGAGTTGAGGGAGCGAGCCCGACTCGCCTCCTCAAACAAGGCTTAGCGCGAGAGTTGCTTCCGTGTTCTTCATTGATACACTCAACCTATGGGCATAAAACGCGCGAAACGAAAACTTGCTGTGGTTCGATCGTCGAAGACGAAACGCAAGATGCAGAAAAAGCGCAAGGAACCCGAAAGCTTCGCGGATGGCGTGCTTCGCGGCCTAATACTCGCCGAGAAGAGCGCACGTAGGATCGCACGCATGTACGGCACTCCAATCTATCGTTGGGGGGTATAGATATATCCCAGCGAAATAAACAACACATTGATCGCGGGCACCTAAGTTACTGTGCGGTTTCCAATTTGAAGCCGCGCATTCCGGCATTAGTCTGATCGGTTACGGTTACATGGCGTGCGCCGTGACCAAGCATCGGTGTAACCCTAACGATTGCCGTAAAAGAGCCATTCATTTCGGGCCGGAAGGATTCAAGCGAAAACACCTTTACCGTTGAGCGTTGACGGTTGCCCATGTATGTTTTGAGTTCCGAAATCCCGAAGGCAGGATTATTTGATATAGCGCTTTGTAGATCATGTATATAGCCGCCAAGATAGTCCATCAGAACAGGACCAACATCTACGGGTGCTTTGGATGGGAGACAACAAATAAGGTCAAACAATACTCCGTATCGCGATGCCATGTCCTGTTGAGTGAAGCCACGTGCAAGAATCTGGATCTCGCTCTCGATCGCCGAATTCTTTGCTTCGTTCGTAATCTTGTAGTAATCGCCCGCAAAGCTTGGCAAATATCTCTCCAGTACTCCTCCGGGCAACAGAAGTACGTTCCTCTGACGTAAAGCAGCGCAAATCTGCTGGAGTCGCCCCTCCACGTCCTCAACGTCTCGCGGAGACGTCGCCATTACAAAATCATTCCTAAACAGGCTCATCGCTGTAAGCACAGCATATCGGGCCTTCGGGTATCGTTCAGATCTCCAGTCCTTTCTCTCCCCAAATTGCTTAAGGAACTCGATCAGGCCTAATAGCGCTGAGGGAACTTCGTCGAGCAAAATCAGTTTGTCGATAAGAGAAGTCAGGCGGCTGTCAAGCTCCCCACAATATTTGCCGAAATCGCCTCCGACTCCAATATTTGCAAGAAAGCTCTGAACAGAGCCATCCGAGCGAACGCAAGCTCTAAGATTTCCCGTAAATAGACTATCCAAGTCGTACAGAAAGAAGGCCTTCTTGCCGAAGGCGGTGCACAGGTCGAGGTAGTAGTTAACTTCTTCGCACCCACCTGCATCGATGATACAGCTGCCAGCACCGGCAACAGATACGCCGCGCACCTCCTGTATCGTTTCGACAAATTGAGCGTCTATGATGCCCTCGACGAACACGGGATTGTCTGAGAAGAAGAGTTGCTTGTGATGCACGTTAAGCCGTGGCACCAGAGTGGCTAAGCGTTCGGACTCTGCATGGCCCAATCCGAAAATGTGCCGGGGTACTTCATGCTTCAAATCGAATGAGATGACCGACTTCACATCCTCTACTGTACGAAAGTCCAAAATAAACGGAGAGTGCGTAATCAGAAATACGATCTTCTTCAGCCGATCAAGTTGAGGGTCGCCAGCAACTCGCCGGACCTCCTGCATAAAGAATGCCTGGTACTGTGGATGGAGATTCAACTCCGGTTCGTCAATAATCAGGTATTGATGCTCGTCATTGTACAAATGCGTAAGAAGCACTAAGAGCTCTTTTATTCCGTGGCATTCGTCTCGATCTAAGCGGTAGGATGTTCCTGTCAACCCAATCGCAGCGCGCGCGACTAGATTTCCCGAATCCCATTCCAGGGCTATCTTTCTATTGAAAAGGTGGCTTAGCGTCGCCTCCACTTGGATTCGAAGATCGAGGCGCTCCTCAAGAAGTACAAATGTATCTAGACCGCCACCGAATTGGATGCCGGAATTCTTGAAATTCGTAAATTGATTTTTGGCAAACCCTGCCGCGAAATGATCTCCAATGAAATTGCGAAGAGCGGCCGAGGATTCCATTCCTTGTAGTCGATCCGTGTTAAGTAGTCGCGCGTTGCTCAGCTGTCCCTTAAGTGTCGAGGCAAAGCGCGATTTACCACTCCCATTTGGACCCACTAGAAAATTGATTGGACCTATCGCTTTAGTTTCAAAGATCTTGTTCTTCCACGGCTCTGGAAGCTGAAAATTGAGGGATAGATTGATCATTAGAACCCCTTATTCAGAGCCGAGTTGTTCGCCGCGAGCTAATCTTCAACCGTCCCGGCGCAGGCAAGCAGAGCCTTATCAACGCTCTCGAAAAAGCGACTGGGTAGGCCGGGATCCATCGTTGCCCGAAGATTCCTTAGTGCTGGCACAAATTCAGGATCGCGGACGATCTCAGCGGCCTCCAACATCCAGTCGCCGTGAAATTCGCCGTTTAGCGAATCGAGAATAGCCTGCTTCAACTGAGCGTCGTGACGACGAGCCAGTCCGACAAGCGCTTCTCCCCTCACCTCAGGATCAGCATCAGTGAGGCGATCTCGGAGCGCTTCTCGCAAGTCATTGGTATCTAATTCAGTCTGGGATCCCAGAGCAAAGGTGGCCCAATCACGCACATCTCGATCCAGGTCTTTGGTTAATCCAATCAATGCGCGAATGGCCAAGGGATCGTTCCGCCCAGCCAAGCCGTACGACACGCCATATCGGACGTTCTGAGACGGGTGGTCGGCAAGTTCCGCCAATCGTTGCACGGTAAGAGCGGAATTGCGGTGCCCGCACGCAATTGCGGCTGCTTGAAGTACAGCGGGATCCGAGTCCGAGAGCAAACGGATAAGGATTTTCACGGACTCCTCGTGATAGGTCTTTTCCTGCCAGCCTAGTTGCGCAAGAATATCAGCGGCTACTCGGCGCTTATGGGCGTCGACACTCACGGAATATTCTGCGGCTACTGTGTATTCCTCTATTCCCCCCCGATACTGAATGATAGATAGCGCATAGCCCGCTCCTTCCGTTTCGGGATCGGCAGTATAGAGGTCAACAAGGGCTTGCGTGGACCTGAGATCTGAAGCCTCGCGTGCGTCGGGAGTTTTCACAGCCGAACTTGCCAGGGCTCGCGTCGCCTGGTCCAAGTCATCCATTGGAGTGCTCATAGTGCCTTCGCTGGGGAGAGCCTAGATTGGGCCCCCATATGTGCTATCCCTATCCATTTGCGCCGTCCCAGGCTGCTGTTTCCGAACGATACCATATCCCGAAGCATTCAATTTTCGATCCGATCTCAGTTTCCTGAAGACTTGAACCGCCGCCGCAATGGGGTGTTGCTCACCGCTTTCGCCGACCTGATTGGCTTCTTTCCCAATCCAAATAATCCTAGTCGCGACGACGTGCCGCCGCTCGGTTCGACCTCGGTCGAGATGGTCCCCATTTGCGAACTTGCACTCGGGACTAAGGTGGTACTGCACGAGAACATCCGCGTAGGTTTTCAGCTGATCGGCCTGGACCGCTTCACCAGTGAGACGATCGAGGACCTTTCTCAGTGCGCGCGCGGGATCACTGTCAAAGGGAGCGATTGGCTTTAACTCCACGCATTTTGGTGGTCTTCCGCGCTTCGTCTCGTTTATGACGCAAGAATCCAGATCGGGATAGGCCGCAAGTACCCCCGACTTCGCCATGAAGATAAGCAGGAACCCGAACGGCCGATTCTGATCCTCATAGGCTTTTCCAGCATTGTACTCATCGAGCCATGCCAGCAAATGGGGGCTCGATGCTGAATACCGCTGCCCGGCGGGTAGGGAGAGGGACGGATGCCAATCCAAACTGACCTGATCGGGATTTCCGTCAATATCGGCCTGAATAACCTTGATCCACAAATCGTGTTGCCAGCGAGCTACGCCGATTTCAGTTCGCGGAACCCGTGGTTTAGGCAACTCCTGCGGCGCATTGGCTTCGCTATAGGGCTCCACGAGATGTCCCAATCCGTGGGCGGATGCTTTGCGCAGGGTTATCGCCTCTTTCGAATCCAAATTGAATAACGCATATCGTTTTGCGGATATTGCGAAACAGTAAAGCGGTTCTAATTCTTCGGAATCAATTCCGTAATTGATTTTTTCCATTTGCAGAATTGATCCGTGTTTTGAATACGGATTTAGCGGGATGAACCATTCAATAACCATTCCCACCCGTTTTCCAAATTCAGACCTGGATAGTTGATCCGGCCGCGCAATGGCAAGCGAATCAGTATCGCAAAGGACCCAATCGAGCCCGAAATCAATTGTCAGTTGCTCGGCGAGAGCAAGCATTAGTCGAGCAGCGCCCGTAATTAACACGCCGAGGAGCGGATTGAAGAATCGACCGGGCTCCTCGATAACTTTGGATTGGACTTCAACGCAATCGCTATTTGGCCCGTAAACGTGAAGTAATTCAGATTTCGGCGCATCGTCCCGATTGATCTCGATAAATATCCCGTAGCTAGTCGAATTTGCGATGATTTTGAGAGTCTTTTCGATGGGATCGCCTTTTGCCTTGGCTTCGTCCCTCAGATCAATGAGAGACAAATAGAAATCATCGGTATAGGGATCGATTGTGTAATCGTTGCGGCCCATGATCTTGACTGGCTTTAATCCTTCCTGCCGCGTCCCAGGTCGATAGGTGATGGCTTCTTCGATTTCGGGCCATTTCCCGGTCAAGAGTTTCGAAACAATGCAATCTGACAGTGTGTACCAAAGGGATGCTTCGGCCGTTAGGTAATTAAGGCCAATGGTGTAGGTCCGCTCGTCGTATTTCGCCCGTACCGGAAATAGATCAGCGTCCGGTTTGACCCGTACGAGCGTGGTCAAATGACGCCAGGTCGCAGGCTTCTGCAAATCGGCTAGGGTGACGGTCTCCAGGAACGCGCTGGTCTCAGCGGTTGTATCAGTGGGCTCGGTCCCCTGGCCAATGACGAACTCCCAAAGGCCCATCAGACCGTTGACCGTGGGATACATGGACTTGAAGTCGCAGTAGACGACCTCTCGGACGACACGGCGATTGCGAATCTCTGCCCTCCCGCCATAGTAGGCACATAGAATTTGACCGAAGTGCCTGCGATCGAACGCCGGATCGCACCCCAGAAATGCCTTGATGCCCATCTCTTGGAGATAGGCCTTACCGATGGTAGCTTCGCTTAAGATCTTCGAGATAGCCTGGGACAGCCCATGCTCGGCATAACGCCGTGAAAGCTCCTGGTAACACTCCCAGGTAACCTGAACGTCCGCACGCGCGTAATCGAGGTAGGCTTCGGTGATCTCTCCATGCTCGTCCGTTTCGTGCTTCTGACTAGGGGTTCGAAGAGTCGCCGCCAATGAGCGGAGCGAGAAACGGCGGCTGAGCAAGGCTGAGGCTAATGTCTTGATGTCAACGAAATGGCCTCGATATGTCTCAACTTTCAATGTGCGCTTTCGCTCACCCTTAGGGGTGTCCTGCCCTTCAGGCTTTGCAAAATCGATCATCGCCGCCCTCGGGCTTAGGTGCTTGACTCGTATGCGCGGATCCTCGGTATTCCGGGTCAGAAGGAAGCTATAGCCGCCTCGCTTGTCTCTCCGTGCCACCCCATGGTCCAGAGCGATACGGGAAATATCGAATGGCAAGTTAAAGCCGACGATTGTCGCGTGCCGCGTGTAGCCGTACTTCAGCAGAATGTCTGTTCGGAATTCGGCGATCGTCTGGACTTCGAGGCTGTGCGAACTCGCATAGGTTCTCATCATCTTTTCCTCGGATTCCGAGATCGCATTCGGGTCGAAGAAAAGACCCGACCTTTCGAGCTTGGACTTCTCGCGCGTCTGAAAAAAGCCGACGCGCAATTGCTGTGTCGCTTCAATGCTGGTTTCGCAGTCAAATACCACAGTCCATTTGGAAGCCGTCAGACCCAGCTTGGTCGGGATGCTGCCAAGGGGCTCGCGTCCCGGACGTTCCGTATACGCGCGTATGGCGATCTCAGTTTTGAAATCGTTCATGACACAGCCCCCGCACGGGAAGATTCATTGACAAGCCAGTAGCCAAATTCACGCAGCCTCTCGATGATCAGTACTAGGAATTCGCAGAGCCCCAGAACGAAAAGTCCGATAGTCGTGAGTTGTCCCTCTGGAACTTGCTGTCCGCGCGGCGTATGGTCGAGCTGGCCGTCAGACAACTTGCGATGGCAATTGCGGCAGACGAGTGCGGTATCCTCGTGATGACGACGACCGGCGATGTGATGCTTCTCCAAACAGCGAGGATCGGTCTCCCCACAGATGAGGCACCGCGGTTCGTGGGTGCCGACACGCCGATAGTGCTGCTCAAGGCGGTCGTCCTTGTCAGAATTTTTAGACACGACTAACTCCTATGTTGGTGAGAGGATTTCGTAGATCTCGTGAAACGGTGGCGAGTCCATCGCGGCGATGCGGTGGAGAGCATTGGGATCGGTCTCTAACGGAATTTCCTTTCCCGTCGTCAACCGAACCGAGCGGCCCTTGAATGGCTTGATTACCGCAATGTCGTTCGTCCGAACCAATTCCCCGGCTGCCTGGTAGTGCTGCCCGGCCATGCGCGCTTCCGCGTAGCCGTCAACGGTGACGACTCGAATGCGGCCATTAGTCATGACCGGAACACGGCGGGGGCGATTGTCTTTGATGACCAAGCGCCTACCCTTGCGCTTGGAAAGGCGGCGCTGACCAAGGAACGATTGAAGGCTTTCCGGTGTGATGTTCAGCGAGCGTGCTGCCTCGGTGAGCGAGGCGCCACGGTTCATGTCCCTTACCGCGATCTCCAACCTTGGATCTTGGGCGACCTTTCTGCGGACACGCTGCGTCGGTTTCTTGCTCGCGGATATCTTTCGGCGAGAACCAGATTTGAGGCGGGGAGTGACTTTGCGCCGGGCGAGAGCCTTAGCTCTTTTCGCACGAAGCTTTCGCGTCGATTTCTTCGTCTTGGCTGCTCGTCGTGCTTTTGGACGGGACAGCGTCGGAGTAGGACTGCGCTTGGTGCGCGGCTGGGGCCTGGTCTTTGGTTTGCGTCGAGCCATGCTGTGCGACCTCGGTGTTCACCTGTGTCGCGCAGACTATGGACCTATAACCTGTTGTTTTCTTTATGTTTAAATTGCCAGAAATACTTTACGCAGTTTATCCAGTTTATGCGGATTCCTCGGGTTGGTTCACGACCTCACCTATGATTCGAATGATCGTGGAGGTTCTGTGCCCCGGCATTTTGTCAAAATATCGCTTATCTTCCCCCCACATGCGCGCTCGAATCTCTTCAGCTTGATCCAAGCGATTCGGCATTCCTCGGAATTTCTCGTCTGTCTTCCAGAGTTCTCTAACCTTGCTGCGAATCGCGTCGCTCCGGTTCGGCCTACCTATAGGTCGCGTGGGATTGAGGGTTGTCGGTGCGGTCTCTGAAGGAAGCTGTGAAGCGGTTTTTGATTGCAACTCTTCAGCGGATTTGTTGCTAGCGTTCTCCGGCCCAGCGATCCATTCGAGGGGTTCGTCGTTCACATTTCGAGGTATCGTATTCCAATCAATTAGCTCATCGTTGTGGGAAACCGGTGGCCTCAGAATCCGAATGTCAAAGTAAGAATTACTTCCGGCCTTCAATTCCTCACTGCCCCAGTCAATATCGGGGTGGATCGCTGGCTCAGCGCCTTCGTTTATGAGGAAGAACTGACGTGGAACTCGCACCGGCTCATCAAATCCATTAGCAAGCGTGAGAAAGCCGATGGCCCAAAGTCGTCCGGCGTAAATTTCGCCCAACAAGTAAGCGCGAGCACTACTCGTTGCGATGGCAAGCTTTGTCTGACGACCCTCCCACGTTCCGGGCAGCCACCCTTTGTTGAGCTCCTGGTAGCGCGGGTTCTTGACACCAAGGGTATCGTCGTTTGCCGGATGTATTCGCAACGCCATAAGGGAGTTGTAGTCGAACGTCGGCGAGAATTTGAACCACGCAGAATCCAAAGACACCCCGGTATCCCAGAGGGTTCTCAGCTCGTCTTTTGATGGCTCTCGGATTGACATCTTGCCGTCTATTCAGTGACCAATCCCTGTATAATCAGCCTCTTATACTTAGAAGAAGCAGTGCATGGATTCGAGCCAGGCATCGCCAGATACCGTCTCAGCGATGTATCAAGATCGCTGCTCGTTCTGGATAGCAGAATCTGAACCTAAAAGCTCGCGCCGCCTTCGCGATCGCGAGGAAATGTCGCTCGTCCTGACCGGTCACGGCCTATCGTTGCGCGTGGAGAAGGGGTCTTTGCTTATCCGCGACGGACACACGCATTACCCAGCAAAGGAGAGGGTCTGGCGGTTCTTCCCGGGCGCATTGGATGTCCCGCCTTCGATAGTGGTCCTCGATGGGTCGGGCAACATCACTTTAGATGCCATAGATTGGCTGGCTACCCAGCGCGTGCCTCTAATTCGTCTGCGCTGGAATGGGCGATTCGCATCAGTGCTGACGTCCGGCGGCAAAACGGCCAGAGCAGAGCAGGTGGAGTGGCAACAGAAGACCCGAGACGACCCTCGCGCTCGCCTTGATTTCTCAATCGACCTCATACGCCAGAAGGCCGAGAATTCCCTTCGAACGCTGGAAGAGTACCTACCGCCTTCACCGCTTCGAGATCGGGCCTGCGCAAACCTTGAGATACGAGCCAAGACGCTCAAGCAGAAGCCGCCCCGATCACATGCGAGCTTGCTCGGATTTGAAGGGTCAATTGCCAGTGACTACTTTCGCGTCTGGCCGACCATTCCTTTGAAGTGGAAGGCGCAAAAGCGACATCCCGTACCTGACGATTGGAGCAAGTACAGATCAAGAGTTGCACTGCGCTATGGAATTCTTTTGCACAGTAACGGGGGTGGCTACAACCGCGGCGCTACTCACCCGGTCAATGCGATGCTGAACTACGCCTATGCCGTTCTCATCGCACGAACACAGATCCGTCTCGTTGCGGAGGGGTACGATCCTACTCTAGGGATCATGCATCAGAAGCAAGGACTCAAAGGAATTAGCCCGGCATTTGCCCTAGATCGCATGGAACCTATGCGGCCCGTAGTTGACCGAGCTGTCCTGCAACTCATCGGCGAAACAACATTCACCGGAGCTGATTTCGCGATTCAGAATGACGGGGTTTGCCGATTGAATCCAGAGCTGGCAAGGAGGGTCGCACAGCTCGCAATGGAGCGTTGCGATTCTTTGCCGTACCCTAAGCGCGGATGGCGGTACCAGCGCACACGAAGTTCGCGCGCGGTGGCTTACGGTAAATGATCTGTAATAGTCACAAACGCGAACGCCGTTAGGCAAACATGCATCCAAGCCCAAGACGCCATTTGCAGATCTACAGCAGAGTGGTCTGCCCAGTGGTTCCGAAGTGATGAACGCCCGGTTCTCAAAGATTTTTATCGCAGAATCTATTCCGTCGGGTGAGGACCAAACTGGCCGCCGCCTCTATCAGGCTCTCCGGCCGCTTCCGGCAGCACTCACTCGTCCAATTCAGATTGTGCATGTTGATGTTCCAACGCGCGTGGCGTTTGAGGCGTTTCTGGAGGACGTGGTCGCCGATATTTCACGTGGTCACACCCCGCTATTGCACATTGAATGTCACGGCAACGACGACGGAATCGGGCTGGCAAACAGGAGAGACTTCATCGCTTGGCACGAACTAAGGGATTACCTTGTGCCAATTAACATTGCCACAAGAATGAACCTGATCGTGTCAATTGCTGCTTGCTACGGCGTGTTCGCAATTAGGGAGCTGGTGCCATCTGCGCGAGCCCCATTTTTGGCAGCACTGAGCACCGACAGAGCCGCGTATCCAGACGAGTTATATCAAGGATTCGCAGCGTTCTACACGACCCTTTTGGAAACGCTTGACGGTGACCAAGCTCTGAGTCAAGTAAGACACAACACACCCGGCGCACCGTTTTTCTTTATTGACGCCCTTGGACATTTCAAACTCATCTATCGCAATTATCTTGCAAGACAATGTACGCCTGAACAGTACCGACGACGCGCTCAGGTCATCCAGGATAAACAACGAGAAAGCGGCTGTCCCATTACAAGCGTCGACGATATCTATACACGCCTGGTAGAAGACCAAAAGCCCGCGTTCGAGAGACTCTGGCGGGAGCATTTCCTGGTTGACCTCTGCCCCCGAAACGCCGAACGATTCCCCTTAAGCTACGCCGAGGTCCAATCAGCCTAAAAAGCTGGACAACGTATTCCCGCGGAAATTAAAACGGGATGTCATCGTCGAACCTAGCTGTTTGAGATGTTCCCGACGGCTGTCCGGTAGCATCAAAAATGGATATTACCCTTTCTGCAATTCGCGTTAGTTGATCGAATGTAATGATTTCTATTCGATTCAGATGAGCATTTAGATTTCGTAGAGCCGCCCGCTCAAAATCTGAGTGGTCTATTCCTACAATAGCGCGCGCGCGAATCTTCAACGTGTCCACATCGTCTTTCGCCAAAATTGCGTCACGGTTTCTCTCTACTTCCTCGATGTAACGCATCACTTGCCCGATTACGGGAGAAAGTTTGGAAGAAGGGTAGTAGAGGTCACGGTCGCGGTCGTGTACAAACAATGGATCGCGAAAAGCCGTCTTGATTTCAATTATTTCGAGATAGTTATCGACCGTTCGTCGAAGCATGTAATCCAGTTGGTTATCTCGTGTCCAAGTTCGCCGGGGTAGAAGTTCACTATACTCTGAGCCGAACATCCATGGGTTCTGCGCAAGATGTTTCTGAAAGGCGCTTTCCGAGGTTCCCGCGTTAGCCACCATGAGTTTGAACTGTTCGAGTGCATTCCTGTATTGAACCAGCCTGGATGCGGTCGCGACTCGCCGAAGCGTCTGCTCACTGCTTCCCTCGAACGCGGCTGCAAACTCAGCCGTCGTCGAGTCCGGTCCATCCAGCTGCGCCAATATGCTTTTTACGAGCTGGACCTTGTCACTGCTCGCCAGGTTAGGCAGCGCTTTAAGCAGCTCTTCCAGCCTCGCATAGTCTTCACCACGGATTAGATGCAATTCGCCGGTCTCATTCTTGAATTGATCTTTGAGGGATGCCCCAAGAAATCGGTATAGCTTTTCGATTTCGTCCGGGTCTTGTCCTTCCAATCGGATGGATTTATCTGGTTTAGAAAACCAGCCTTGTTTTGTCCGATCTATTTGATCGATTTTCAGTGAATAATGGTGAAATTCGCCAGTGAGAGGATTGATCAGTTCTAATAAGGTGGCAATCCGAAACGCACGAGGTCCTTCCTTTAAGACAGCCTGGGTAATCGTCCGAACATTTGGATTGGTGTACGATTTCTTTATTCGAACCACGACTTCATCGAGTGTCTGATCGGCTGGAAGCATTCCCATGCGCTTAGTCCCTACTCTCCCTGTCGTTGAACTTACTGGCCGACTGAAACTAATCGCTTACTATGACCAGGCACCGAAATTGAAGCCGTCGCCACTCTACCACCGCGCGGCCCTACACGGGGAAGCGGGCCGAGAATTGAAGAAGCGCATACCGACGCCGCAACTGGATCAGACGCATAGTTTACGCTTGCACACACCTCAGCCAATTTTGTGATGGCACAACGTCAGTGATCAACGAACGGTTTCTCCTTTACATTGACATCCTGGGCTTTGCTGAAATGACGAGGCGAGAGCCACGCATGGTCGCTCGTCTTTATGCAATCCTCGATTCGCTGAATGTTCATCGGCACGAAACATTTAAGACGATAGTCTTCTCGGATACGGTTTTAGTTTACAACCCGAAGCTGGCGACATCTGACGAAGATCGCAGCTATCTAGTTTGGTACCTAATTGAATTTGCCGAGGACCTGCATCACCGGCTAACCGGACAGGAAATCTATTTTCGCGCCGTGGTGACGACTGGCAATTTTTCTCACTATCCACTTAAAAACATCGAATGCTTTTTCGGTGAAGCGCTCGTTTCTGCGTATCTACGTGAGAAGCAGATTCCGTCGATTGGTCTCTTTATTGACAATGAGTGCAACAAGTACAATAAGTACTTTCGGGCGGCACAGTTCGACAACGAGTGTCATTTTGTCTACTTGAACCGAAGCCTGGAAGACCTGGATCAGTGTACAGGGGGTTTATATCCGTTCACCGATCGGAGCTTCGGACTTGAAGATCAAACTCCGTACACGCCTTGGCAGGTTCGATTCCTGAAAGACGTGTACGAAAACATGCGGAACCATCGATCTCCATCGGTCCGAACTAAGTTTCTGACTGCGTGGGATTTCTACTCGAAGCGGTATCCGCGAATGACTCAGGAACTCGTCCGAAACGCTTTCTCTCTGACTGCACTAGGACCGGCGGGAGCATGGGCGTCGGAGTCCAAAGCGATGGAGAAAGACATCAAGTTCAACAAGCGGATGGGGAGCGGAACCCCGCTTTCGCTTCAAGTTACAGGCCGCGCCAAGCGTCGTATTTAGAAGTAAGTGTCCAATGACCGTTTTGCCCAAGACCAATTTCGTATTCCTGCGTTGGGCTGTCGTTGCAATGGACGCTCTCTGTATCTGGTTTTCGATAGTCAGCGTTCAGAACGCTATTTCGGGTTCACTCGTCGCAGGGTTGGTGGGATTCGTGAATTGGTTGACCATAGGCGTCGGATTGTATCGTCTGATGCAATGGGGACGGTGGCTTGCGCTGGCCGTGCTTTGGTTGATCGTATTTTTCACCTTGAGTCCGTTTGGAGAGATGAGCACTTTTGCAATGATCAACGGCGAAGCACCTCCGTTGCCGATTTGGGAGGAGCTAGCCAAATACATAGCACCGTATGGCGTTGGAACCGTGTTTTTCATTGAGGTGCTTTACGCGTACAGAGGCGAATTCAAGTTTTCCCGTGATGGGCAAGCAGCGGGAGATCGGGCATCGTCTCCGCCCACTCCGCCGCGCTCGTGGATACTCTGGATCATTGCTGTCATAGCGGTGCCGACATTAATAGTTTTTCTGTCGATAAGGGATATGCGTCTTTCTGGTGGCTGTATCAAATGGGATCCCGGCAGCACTTCGACCTTTCGAATTATCCCGACGCTCATTGCGATCATACTAGGATCGCTGCTTTTTCTACGTGCCGCGCCAGCCAATGCGAGCCGAAGACACCTGATTGTGCGAGTTGCCATTTACGTCACAATCAACCTATTGTTTTACAGCGGAATCAAAAATTATCTCTGGTACACCAACCATTGTTGAAAACCGGGCAGTTCGTTTATTTCGGCCGGATATATCTATACCCCCCAATCTATCGTTGGAGGAACGGCAAGGTCGTCGCAGAGAAGCCGTAAAGAGGTCTCAACATGGCTCCTTCCGTCGCCATGTTGTTCCAGACGCCGGCGAGTAAAAGACGTGACTTTTACTCGCCTCTCAATGCTCTGTCGGCGCAATTGGCGCTCAAATGAAGCCACGCTCGGCACATCACCCCCTGGAGACCAAGGCCTGTCTACGACAGGCCGCCTCTGGGTGCGCAAGCACCGAGCCGCTCCGCGGCGTCCCTCTGAAAAGTATCGTTGCCGCTTGTAACCTCGCGGCGCCGCTTTGGACGCCGGCGATTCAAAGGCGTGACTTCGACTCGCCTCCTTGGTCTCGGCTTGAGCGGACGAATCGGTTCGTTGCGCTATTCTAGGTAGGGCTTGAGCACATTTTCGATCCATTTCATGAATGCGCGGACTCGGCGCGACAGGTTGCGCCGATGCGCGACTACCAGGGAGACCTCGAACGGCTTGTGCCGAAAATCTGGTAAAAACTCTATCAACGCTCCACTCGCCAAGTAACGGCCAATCCCCAGCAGCGGTGCCTGAATCAGGCCAAGGCCGGCGATACCAGCCGCTTCGTAGGTCTGCACGCTGTTGACGTGCAGCGCGCCTCGCAACTGAAGCCTCGCGTAGCTGTCGCCGTGCGGATACTCCCATCCATGGGGTTTTGCGCCGAGCGTCGGTGCAAAATGAATTGCCCGATGATTCTGTTTCAGATCTTCTAGCGATCGAGGGACGCCATAGCGCGCGAGGTAGGCCGGACTCGCGGCGTTGACCACGCGCAACTTGCCCAGCGGGCGGGCAATCAGCGTCTCGTCCCCGATGGGACCCAGTCGCAATACGCAGTCAAACCCCTCTTGAACCAGATCAACTTGGCGATCCGTACTCGACAACTCCAGCTCCAACTCGGGATGAGTCGCCATGAAATCCGGTAAGGCCGGTACGATCGTGGTGCGCGCTATCTCACTCGGCATATCAACCCGTAAGCGCCCGCGAAGTGCCACTCGATCGCTTGCGAACATTGAGTCCAGATCATCAACCTCAGCAAGCAGATCGCGGGCCCGTGCATGAAACACCCGTCCATCTTCCGTCAACTGCACGCTACGCGTCGTCCGGTGCAGAAGCCTGACACCGAGATCTTCTTCCAGCTTCCGGACCGCCGTTGAGGCCCTTCCCTTCTGAATACCTAAGCTATTGGCTGCCTGGGTGAAGCTCCCCATTTCCGCCACCGTTATGAAAATGCGGATGGGTTCGAGATTCTGCATTTCGTGCCCCAGTATTGTTCACCGCAGCGAGAACAGTGAGTTCATTTCCTCGGCGTTTATCATACCTAAGAGACACGGTAGCTTACGAACATTGGTATCCCCCATCGGAGAAACGACTTGTCCAAAACTATGAATCTGCATCAGGTGCCTGAAACTATGACCTCGCATCGCGTCCTGTGGGCCGGCTGGATAATGAGCGCGTTTGTCGTTATCGCTCTGGCGGCAGACGGCACTATTCAGCTTTTCGCGCCGGCACAGATGGCGAGCATGATGCAGGAAACCGGGTTCGCGATGGAATCGACCCGTGTCGTGGGTCCGATCATTCTCGGCTGCGCCATCCTTTACGCCATCCCGGCCACCGCCGTCCTCGGCGCGATCCTAGTGACGGGCTTTTTGGGAGGGGCCATCTGCGCCCATGTCCGCATTGGTGAGTTGGGGTCGCCGCCGGAAATCATTTCTCTGCTTTTGGGCGCCATGACATGGGGCGGCCTCTACGCACGCCATCCCCGTATCCGGGCCATTCTGCCGCTCATCCATTGAACCATCCGGGGCAGTGCTTCAGTCCCTCAACATCAGGAGAAAATTTATGTTTCTAGTAATGGGAATCACGGGAAAAGTGGGCGGGGCGACGGCAGAACATCTTTTGGCGCAAGGTAAGAAAATACGCGCGTTGGTCCGCAATCGCGACAAGGCAGCGAATTGGGCGGACCAAGGTGTGGAACTGGTAGTGGGTGATTGGAATGATTCGGCAGCCATCGAGCGGGCACTCAAAGGCGTCGAAGGCGCGTTTGTCATGTTGCCGGCTGTCTGGGCCCCCTCGCCCGATTACAAAGAAGCCAAGGGCGTGATTGCAAACTATGTCGAGGCGCTCACCAAGGCAGCGCCGCCGCGGGTGATAGCGCTTTCGTCGATGGGTGCGAACAGGACCAGCGGGCTGGGGATGATCACGGCCTTGTCGCTTCTGGAGCGTGGGTTTAGCGAGCTGATATCGCCAATCGCATTTGTGCGCGCAGGTGGATTCTTCGAAAACTTCCTCTACGGCTTGCAGGTCGCGAAAGAAGGAACGCTACCGGTCTACTACAATCCGACAAATCGGAAATCGACCATGGTCGCGACGAACGACATCGGCGCGGAGGTCGCAAACCTTTTGACCGGACCAGCGTGGTCAGGGCAGCGCACCGTCGAGCTTGGTTCGATGGTCACCGCGGATGAAGTCGCGGATCAATTGGGTGAAGTCCTAAATCTCGATGTGAAAGCCTTTGCAGTCCCGCGTGCAGCGTGGGCGAAAGCCTTCGAGCAATTCGGCATTCCGAAGGGCCACACCCGACCTGCCGAAGAAATGTTTGAGGCCGTGAATGCAGGATGGATGGACCTCGGAGTCGAGGGCACGGAGCACGTAGCGGGTACGACCTCCGCACGCGACGTCTTCGCGGCGGCCCAGAAGGCCGTGACGGTAAACCGCGACGTTCACACCAATGAAGATCGAGATCGAACATGAAGGTTCTTGTTTGGGTGTAGGTGACGCCCTCCAGGGAGATTCAGGGCGCGGGCCTTCGAGCGAACCAGGACAACGACGGAATGGCCTTTCGCCAGGGCGTCGCGGGCGATCTCGTCGCTGCTCGTAACCTCGCGGCGCCCAAGCGTAAAATCCCCTTATTCGCTAGATTGTCGGGCGATTGTCAGGTCTTTGGCGTGTACGAATCTTAGGTTTAAATCCATTATCGGGCCACTCAACCAAGGCGCACCCATGATCGGGAGTCTCGACATGGCTTCTTGCGTCGCCATGTCGTTTCAGAATGCGGCGAGTCAGGCGCGCGAGCCCGACTCGCCTCCGAATGCTCCGACACTACGCCTTCAAGACCTCTCAGAGGTTAGGTCGACCGCTCTAGGCAGTATCGTCCCTGGCCGCGGCGCGCGCGGCCAGCCAATCGCAGGGCGACGAGATGGACCGCCACGGGGCCAATCGCTTCAATCCGAAGAGGGGACGCAGCAACCGGATGCGTCGAACAATTTCGTACGTCGCAAAACAACTGGCTATTGTCGCTCCGATCAGCAATGTCGATTCGATCCCCAACGGCAGCTGCGCTTTTGCAAGATAGTGGCCTGCGACCTCGATGGTGGTTTGGTGAATGATGTAAAAAGGAAAGATCGCGTCGGTTAGGTAGCGCCGAATCGGTCCATCGCGATTACTTAGATAGTGACGCGCGAACCCAAGCACCACCAAGATCCAAAGCCATTGGTCTAGAGCGTACACCGCCGCGCCCATGGTCCGCAGCTCAAGAATCCTCAGGCCACTGTGGCTCGCTACCATCTGGGCGCCCCAACCGCCGTGGGCGCCGAGTACCAAGAAAGCGAGGCCGATCATCGAGCAGTAGCTAAGTAAGGCTCCTGCCAGAACCCGCCAGCGCACTCCATCCATCCGGATCCAGATGACATCCGACTTGAGGGTGAGAAACCCGAACAGAAAGGCCGGTATGTAGATGGCGCACGCGTACGACAGCGGAAAACGATGCTCCAGGAAAAGCCACGCGAGCGCTAACCAAGACGCAGGCCAGAGGGCAAGACCCCACCCTGAAAGCACCCGCTCAAGCCAATGTTGAAGCCTTGTGAGAACGCTCGGGGCCGCCGACAGTACGAGCGCGAGCAACGCCGTGAACACCCACAGATACGCGACAAACCAAAGATGATTCCACGTTGGCACAATCAAATGCGGGCCGGCCCGGCACAAGTGCTGGTCGGCCAGCAAATACCTGCTCCAAAATTGCAAGTAAGTCCCAGAGTAGCCGCAGCGTTCAACCACCTGCACGAAGCACTGCGGCGGGACGACAACTAAGATTCCAAAGACAAGTGGAATCAGCAGCCGCGCCGAACGGGATTTGAGCAATGCTTCCGAACTCATCTTGTCGCTCATAAAACGGGTCGCCGCTCCGGAGACGATGAACAGCACCAGCAACCGCCACGGATTGACGAGGACCATTGGGATGACCAGCCATGGCAGCGGGCGCGGACTAATGGCCCCGACGGCCGTTGGGCCGGGGGCGTAAAAGACCCCGACGTGATAAAAAATCAACAGCGCGATTGCACCAATGCGCACCCAGTCGAGATCGGTACGGCGAGCGTCTCGCTCGACAATTGATCTATTGGACATGATTTACTCCTTCAGCCCTCGCAACACGGTGCGCAGGGCGGGAGGATCCCTCAAGTCAAAAGTGACAGTCCGTAAGCGTTTGGTGACGAAGCGACGGTAGAAAGTGATCAACCGGGCTGCGGCATGCGGCTGTAACCACCGTGGCGAGCTAACATACCGATCAGAATCCGACGACACTTACCAAAGAATGCAGCCCGGACAGCCAGCCCTGACCCATTACCTGCGCTATCGGCACTGGTACGAAGCCGGCGCCGTGGTGCTCTACGCGCTCATCACCGGCTTCGTTAATATTGGCGCTAACATCACCGAGCTGCGCCACACGCACCTCCCCTATCTGCCCTGGGAACCATACGTCTGGGAATACTCCAGCGCCGTGGTGGTCCTTGCCTCCCTGCCGGCAATCGTCCTATTTGATCACCGACTACCCATTAGTTGGAGCACGTGCCGCATCAACATGGCGCGACACTTCATCGCCACCATCGTGTTTTCCTTTTACAAAGTGGGAGCCACGATTCTACTGCGCAAACTCGCTTACTCGACGACCGGCAGTCACTACGACCCAAACATCGTGCCATCCGGATTCGGCTATGACTACCTGCCGAACGCGCGACAATATCTCGGCATATTGGCCCTAATTTACTGTTATCGGTTCATTCTGTCGCAACTCCAAGGCGAAGCGCACACTTTCACGGCGCCCGATGTTGGTCCGCCGGTAGACTCATTGGAAAAGCCGCAACGATTTATGGTGCGCAAGCTCGGGAAAGAGTTTCTGATTGCGGCCAACGAGATTGAATGGCTTGAAGCCCAGGGCAACTACGTCAACCTCCGGGTAAGGGGCCGCGCCTACCCATTGCGTTCGACCATGACAGCAGTGCAGGCGCTATTGGACCCAGAAAAATTTGTGCGCGTGCACCGCAGCCACATCGTGAATCTGGACTACTTGCTCGAGATTGAGCCCTTGGATACGGGCGATGCGCGGCTCAAGCTTCGCGACGGTACTCTGGTAGGTTGCAGCCGTACCTACCGCGACGCCTTGCGCGGACGCCTTGCGTGATTGTTTCACTCGACTTGCGAAATCTTCGGCCAAATTTACGATAGCTAACATCCGCGACCGCTTCAAATGAGCATATCAACAAAACAAATTGATATTGGTACTCCGCAGTCGAATCTATAGAGTGGCAATCGGCGCTGCGGAGTGCGGGAGCGGTACCCCCAAAGAGCGGTCTTCCCCCGTCCTCCTCTTAATACTGCCTGTACTCCGCAGACGCCACCACATCTGACGGAACCGAATCTCAATCGCGTTCGTCGGCCACTCCAGCCCGCCACGCCAGCACATCCGCTAGCATCCACCGCTGTTCTTCGTCTGGCCGGACCGTTCTTACCGCAACGCTTCACCATCCCTGGTCCTGCTTGGCTTGGCCCAACCAGTGCTTCCTTGCACCGGCGTTCGTCGCACGCGATTTAGCCTGTCCCAAGTTAGAGCAGAAGCAAAGTACTCGCCTCACGGGATCTCCTGTCATAGCCTCGCCTCCGCCACACCAAACTAGCGGTGAGGCCATATCGTTAGGGCGGCATGTCCGGTGACAAAGACGAGCACGGCGACGGCGAACTGCAGCCAACCGGAAACCCTAATTCCCGCGTATTTCTTCAACGACCATGCCACAAGCGGACAAGCTGCAAGGCCGGAAACCAGTGCAAACCAGCCATTTGTCGGCGGCCACGGTCCTGCCGTTAATAGAAGCCAGAGACCACTTCCGCCGGCGACGAATGTCCAGGCCCAGCCTGCCATCCAGCCCAACAAAGAAACGTTGAATCTCATGTATCGAATTCCCAGCAGCCCTCATCGGACCAGCGGCGCGCGAATACCCACACCAGGCGTAGCGCCTAAGTAAACCAAAAATACAACGACCCGACGCAAAGCTACTCGCTCACCTCACTGCGCCATGCGAGAACGTCGGTAAGCTTCCACCTCACACTTCGTTCCCCCACCTTAATCGGAGCCGGAAAGTTTCCTTCTGAGACATACCTATATATAGCAGAGCGCTTGAGGCCAGAGCCATTAGCGACGGCGGCCCGAAGGGGTGCAACGCATGCGTTGCACGGGCGTGCAGGGGTCCAACGCATGCGTTGGACGGGTGACCATGGATGGTCACCCTGGGCTTGAGCGGAGCAGGGATTGCGTAGCTCAATGTACGCCCTGGGCTTGCGCGCAGCAGGGAGCGCAGCGCACTACGCCGTCTGACGGCGTGAACGCCCCTTGGGGCGGCCCCGAAGGGGTGAGGCGCAGAGCGCCGAATAATGGGCCAAAGGCCGAGTAACCGCGCTTCGCGGCGTCCGCCTTCGACATGCTGGTAGCACCGGTCGCGCCAGCGTAGCTGTCACGTCCGGTGCTGCCCTCCACTCCTTATATATAGAGCGTCGTTCCGCCTCTGGTGAATGTCATTCATTCCTCGCGCCGCAACGCTTCGGCGTCCTGCCTCGCGGCGGACCTGCCGGCTCTTCCATGTGCCGGCGTTCGGTCGGTTCGACGAGATTTTGTATCTCGTCGAAAACGCATCCGCCCTCACCCTGCGCGGTCCTGAGGAGAGTCGGTCTTTTCTTTAGTTGCGAGTGTTGATCGATTCCTTGTCGGGCGCCTTTTTGGTCCGGGGTCTCTGTGACCGGATGTTCTTCGTCGGCCGGGCTGTTCGTGCCGCGACGCTTCGGCGTCCTGCCTCGCTGCGGACCTGCCCGCACATCCTTGTGCGGGCGCTCGGTGCATGCACCTCGCCCCTGCACTCGCCCGGCATCGGCGAGTCAGGCGCGCGAGCCCGACCGCGACGCTTCGGCTCGCGCCTTCGCTGCGGCCCTGCCCGCACATCCGTGTGCGGTCGTTCGGTCAGTTCGACGAGATTTCGTATCTCGTCGAAAAGACATCCGCCCTCACCCTCACGGACTTCGTCCGTTTGCCACTTCCTGTGGCAAGTCCGCCTCTTTTAGTTGCGAGCGTCATCTGTTCCTACTCGGACCCCATTGGTCCGGGGTCTTTGTGACCGGACCAATGGGGTCCGTATTCAATAGGAACTTCAACATGACACTTTTCACTCAAAAACAGACCCAACAGCTCATCGCCAACTGCCAAGCGCAGATCATCCGCATGAACAACGGCGAAGCGGACATCGACTTCAAACCCGTCGTCAAACTCTTCACGCCCGACGCGCAATGCACATGGCTTCTCACAGAGCTCGGCAACGATGACATCGCCTTCGGTCTTTGCGATCTTGGGATGGGAACCCCGGAACTCGGCTTCGTCTGCATGCACGAAATCCGCGAACTTCGTGGCCCCTTGGGCCTTCCCATCGAGCGCGATCAACACTTCGATGCGGACAAAACTCTTTCCGTGTACGCAGACGAAGCCCGCGCGCACGGTCGCATCGTCACTTGACGTTTTCGGGCGCCGCCTAGGCGCGGCGCCCGATTTAAAACATCTCGTCACCGCTCCTAGCGTCGCGGTGCCGTTTAAGAGGCCGACGAGTCAAAGGCGTGACTTCGACTCGACGGCCGGACTCCCAATTGCACTCGAATCCCGCTCCACCGACCGCACCACCCCTGGCGGCCAGCCCGTCGACTAACGCGGCCGTCTGGCCGCGTAAGACGGGCCTCTTGGTGCGCCAGCCGCTCCGCCCGCTTCCAACTCACGCGATCTCCGTGGTGGCTTAGCGCCGACTCGCTGGGTTGCTTGAGGAGACTAGGACGTCCGAAAACCGCCGGTTTTCAACGTGGCACCAGGCGTAAGGTTCCCCCGCCCTTCACGGGCGCGACTGATTGAGTCGCGCGGACAGCGAACCGAGGAGTGCCATGGCGTAGACCAGGCGAGTTGTGTCCTTGTAACGGTGGAGCTTCCGATGCCGTTCCGTTTGTCACTTTGGCGCGCCATCCAGCTCCGTCCATCTGGGAGAAATCACATGCGTCAAATCCTGTATCTCTTGTTGTCTGCAGCATGCTGTGGAGCGATTGCACAAACAGCTGCACCTTCGCATCAAACGATGTACCGCGTCACGATACTGAGCAACGCGGGTGCCGCGGGCAATAGCATCAATGATCTGGGGCTGATCGGGGGCAGCTACACACTGGCGAACAACTCGGTCCACGCGAACTTGTGGGCATTCGGAAAGCAGATTGACCTCGGCACACTGGGCACAGGCGCTGCGCTGAGTAGCAGAGTGCAATGGCCCGTGAAGAACGTTCTGGGTCTCATCTCAGGGATTTCCCTGACGGACAAGCTGGATCCCAATCAGGAGGGTTGGAGCTGCGGATTCTTTCTTCCCAATCCGAACTTCAATGTCTGCCTCGGATTCCTGTGGGATCCCAGCACCGCCAAAATGAGGCCGCTCCCGACGCTCGGGGGTACCAACGGCTTCGCCACCGGCACCAATAATTTGGGTGAAACGGTCGGCTGGGCTGAGAACACGGTGCGCGACCCGAGCTGCATTCTGCCGCAGGTCCTGCAGTTTAGACCGGTCGTTTGGGGACCAAGGAGAGAGCAAATCCACGAGCTCCCGTTGGCCGAGGGCGATACTTCCGGCGCGGCCACTGCGCTCAACGATCGCGGTCAGATCGTCGGGATTTCAGGCAGCTGTGGCTTTGCAGTGGGAGGGCCGACCGGCAAGCACGCTGTGCTATGGGACAACGGTGTGGTGACGGTGATTGTGAACCCAAATGGAGCACCGTACTGGAATACTCCGATGATGATCAATGAACGGGGCGATGTAGTCGGGTTCGCCGGCGTACCCGGTGATGCCGCTGGCAACTTTACGCCGCCGTTCCTGTGGACCAGCAAAGAGGGTTTCAGATTCCTTCCGCTGCTTAAGGGGGAAATTGCGGGCATCGCCACGAGTATCAACGAACGTCGTCAGATCGTTGGTTATTCGAACGATGCGACCCTCAACTTTCATCCGTGGATTTGGCAGAATGGCATCACAACGAACTTCAACGATCTGATCGAGCCGGGCTCAGGCCTTACCGGCCCCATCGAGCTGCTCTTTGACATCAACGATCACGGAGACATCACGGGTGCGACAACCACCGGACAGGCATTTTTGGCAACGCCGATCCGCGGTGACGATTGAGACACGGCGCGGGAGCGTGGCTCTGCCGGTAGTGCTGCAGTTCGAATCCGATGCCGCGGCAGGACCGGAACTCCGCTGAGAGAAGTTTTATCCGAAGTTTCTGCGCTGTCCGGTTCCGACTGGTCAGTGGGCAGGCGCGCGTGTAGCTTTCTCCTATGAACGAAGTGCCCGGTCTAACCCGTGCAACGTTGCATCGGGCTCGCATCAGTAGGGATGCGCGCTTCGACGGCAAGTTCTTCATAGCCGTGCTCACCACGGGAATCTACTGTCGGCCCATCTGCCCTGCCCCGAGGTGCAAGAAATCCAATGTACGCTACTACGCAACGGCGGCGGCCTCGGCGGCAGCGGGCTATCGCCCCTGTCGTCGTTGTCGGCCCGAGGTAGCCCCCGGTAGTCCCGCGTGGCTCGGCCCCTCGGCGGTCGTGCGCCGCGCGCTCCGACTGATACAGGAAGGTGCGCTTGACGAGGGTACGGTTGATGAATTGGCGCTGCGGGTAGGAATCGGATCGCGGCATCTCGACCGCCTGTTTACGGAGCATGTGGGCGTCTCGCCGATCGCGGTCGCCCAAACGCGCCGCCTGCATTTCGCGAAGCAACTGCTGGACGAAACGGACCTGCCCATCACACAGATTGCGATGACCGCGGGATTCGGCAGCGTGCGGAGGTTCAACGAGGCCTATCAAACCACTTTCCGTTGCACTCCTCGAGAGACCCGGCAGCGTCGACAAACCGACCCTGCCCCTATGCGGGACGAGCAGGTCTCGCTAACGCTGTCGTATCGCCCTCCTTACGACTGGGACAGCCTTGCCACGTTTCTCAGCCGGCGAGCGATCAGCGGTGTGGAGCGCGTTGATGCAAGCGGCTATGAACGAACAATACGGGTTCAGCACGGTTATGCTCATATACTCGTTGCGCCGATGCAAGGAAGTCACGCACTACGACTCCAGGTATCTCGTGCAGAGCCCAATGATTTATTTGAGATAGCGACGACAGCGCGCCGGGTGTTTGATCTCACGGCGGATCCTGTTGCCATCGCCGACGTCCTATCGGCGGACCCGATGTTGGTACCACTCGCAGCTCGACGGCCAGGTTTGAGAGTGCCGGGCGTCTGGGGCACATTCGAGTGTGCAGTGCGAGGTGTGCTCGGTCAGAGATGCAGCGTTTCCTTTGCGCGGCTGCTCGCCGAACGGCTCGTTCAGCGATTCGGGGGCCGGATCGGCGCCGCAAGCAATGGACTGACGCACGTTTTCCCGTCACCCGAGAAGCTGGTAAACGCGAATCTGAATGGCATTGGTCTGAGCGCACTTAAAATCGCTGGCTTGCATGCGTTAGCCCGTGCCGTGCTGGAGGGGACGGTGAATCTGTCCGCGCCGGCTGATGAAGTCGTAGCGACTCTCAACGAACTTCCAGGTGTGGGCAACTGGACTGCGCAATACGTCGCAATGCGCGCGCTGGGGGAACCGGATGCTTTCCCATGTAGCGACCTTGTAATTCGCCGCGCGAGTGCGGGAGCGCGATCCACTTTGTCCATTGAAGCGATGAGGCATCGCGCGGAAGCGTGGCGCCCGTGGCGGGGGTACGCGACTCTCCACCTATGGCAAAGAGACGAAGATGCCGACGCCAAGTCTGGATCCTGGTCCACTAGGCCTTCCCATCGAGCGCGACCTGCATTTCGACGCTGACTACGACGCGCAGCGTCGTAGAACGCCCGAAGGGGCGGCCCCGAGCGCTAGCGAGTGGGTGAGGCACAAAGTGCCGAATACAAAACTCTTTCCGCGTACGCCGATGAGGCTCGCGCGCACGGGCGGATCGTAACGTGACGTTTTCCGGGGATAATTCGAGGCGCCCGATTTCTCAACGAGTCCACAAATGGACTATAGTTGATCCCCCGCTGGCAGCTCCTCGCGTACGAGTCTCGTAATCTCGATCAATGCCGCGGAGACGAAAGACGCTCAGGAATATCTTCGGTCAAATTTCTCGGTTTGGCGGAGTCAGGATCCCGCTACCTACAACAGTTTGGCGCAACAGCCCGTTCCACAAACGCACCTGAATGGAAATAAAGGAGAGCACGCATGAGTACGATTACCACCAAAGACGGCACCGAGATCTACTATAAGGACTGGGGCACGGGACAACCGGTGGTATTCAGTCATGGATGGCCCTTAAGCGCCGATGCCTTCGAGGATCAGATGTTCTATCTGGCCTCGCGCGGCTATCGATGCATTGCTCATGACCGCCGCGGCCATGGCCGATCGAGTCAGCCGTGGAACGGCAACGATCTAGACACCTACGCCGATGACCTCGCCGAGTTGGTTCAAAAGCTGGATCTCAAAAATGCCATACACATCGGCCATTCGACAGGCGGTGGTGAGGTTACCCGCTACATCGGCCGGCACGGTACTGCCAGAGTCGCCAAGGCCGCGCTGATCGGGGCGATACCGCCCGTGATGCTGAAGAGCCCGACCAATCCCGGCGGGTTGCCCATCGAAGTTTTCAATGGGCTGCGGGCCAGCGTGGTCGCGGACCGTTCTCAGTTTTGGAGGGATCTAAGCCTGCCGTTCTACAGCTACAACCGCCCCGGCGCCAAGGTCTCCGAAGGGGTGCGCGAATCATTCTGGCTGCAGAGCATGATGGCCGGTTTCCCCGCATCCTACTTCTGCATCAAGGCGTTTTCGGAAACCGACCTCACGGAGGATTTGAAGCGATTTGACGTACCGACTCTGGTGCTTCACGGAGATGATGACCAAATTGTTCCGTACGCGGATTCGGCGCTACTTTCGTCGAAAATTATCAAGAATGCCAAACTCGTCATATACAAGGGCGCGCCGCATGGGATGTGCACGACGCTGAAAGATCAGGTCAACGAAGAACTGATGGGGTTTATCAAAGCATAGATAATTAATCGCGGGGACGTGGCGCAGCGCGAGTTGCGCCCACGTCCCCACACGAGCGTCAGCATCGCGCTCCGCGGGGCAACTCATCTAAGAATTAGTTCGAGGCGACTCAAGGTTCCTGAATCAGCACCCCTACGTGATATATCTTTGCATGTGCTGCAGTAACAATCGCCCATGCATCAGAGACAAATATAACTAGCCAATATTTCATCAGATCGATGACTAGGCCGACGTTCAGCTGTATAACCGTCGGCGTCGAGTGTTTGCAACTAAGTCCTGTCAGTGAGAATTAAACAAACTAAGGGGACGAAACATGTTCAAGAAGAACGCTTTCATTGCAATGACGGTACTGGGTTTACTTGGCCTCATGACGATGTCTACCGCAAAGGCCGATGACGATGATTCGCCGTGTTACACCGTGGCCAGCCTCAAGGGCACCTTTGCGGTTGTTGTAACCTATGGCGACAACGTCGCTCTCGCGTTGGCGGTAAGAAAATTTGATGGTAACGGCAACCTCACCGGAACTTTCACTCTCAATGAGCCTACTCCGGGATCGGCAACGGGAGCCCGCACGATCGTCACCGGCACGAATGTGGGAACCTATACAGTTAATTGCGATGGCACTGCAGTTGTCACTCGCGTTCTGACAGCTTCGAATGGCGTCATGACCACGCAGACGGATGACCTCCTCATCACCAAGGCCATCAGAATGGACCACCATCTAATCGCCACCGCGCTCGAGGATATGGTCAGAACCCCGAGCGCAATAGTTCCGGGTGGAGTTTTTGTGTTTCGAAGTTACACACGCCGGCCTGATTGACGAGGCGCGCGGCTGTTCTTCGATGCGCCGCGCTGTTCATGCATCCTTGCATTCGCGCGGCCACGGCGAGTCAGGCGCGCGAGCCTGACTCGCCTTCCGGATCTCGAACGAAGCTTTCTTCATCGGCGACGTCATCGTCGCCCACAAACTTGGCCGCTTGGCCATGTTTGGACACCGGAGTGCTCGGCCGACGGTGGTCCCGAGCGCCGCGCGATGGGACGAGGTGCAAAGCACCGAGCAATCGCCCTTTTAGGTCGGCCCCGCAGGGGTTAGGCGCTTCGCCTAATAATCCGTTGCGACATCCCTGTCGCAATTCTCGCCCTAATCCCGCTTTACCAACCACACCACCCCCTGACTACGACGCCTTGCGTCGTAGAACGCCCGAAGGGCGGCCCTGAGCGAAAGCGAAGGGTGAGGCGCATCGCCGAATAACACAGGCCTGTCGAAGACAGGCCCTCTGGGTGCGCCAGCACCGAGCCGGCTTCCGGCGTCCGCCCTTCCCCTCCTCACACCCTGTCACCCCGCGATTTTCCTCAGTGCGAACGCTCGATCCAATTGTCGGACATCGGGTCAAACACGACGCCCATAAACAAAATCATTTGCGTCTGCTTATCCTCGATCAAAAACAGGAATGGCCGATCCACAATCATCTCGAACCGAGGAGTCAGCGCTGTTAAGGACGGCGTAACAGCCGTGACTGCCGCCGCTTCAGTGCCCTCTTCATTGACTTCGACAAACGTCTTCTGCCGCGCGGCAGAAATGAAGAGCCCCGGTGCGATGCCGGAAAAATTGGCGGTCGAAGCATCGAACGCCGCCCTCATTCCTAACGATTGCAGCGGTTCCCTAAGCTCCACGCTGTATTCGATCTTGAATTGGGGCAACACGAGGGTTCCCTCGCGGTATCGGAATCCTGACTTGATCTCATGCTGCCACGTACTGCCGCTTAGCTTGGCAAGAAGGATCTCCGGACTCGAACTGCTGTCCGGCAGGAAAACATACATCCCTAAATTGTCACCATCGTAAGGCAACCGCACTGCCTGGTACCCAGAGCCCTCCCGATAGTCCAAATGTGTGGACTCTCGCATCATCGGAATCAGCTTCTCGCCGCCGCCATGCAAATGAAATGTCTGATTTTTCGTGTCCTTCACCAGAAACGGCTTGGACCACTTGCCCTTGAAATAAATCGCATTGGCGAGAAACAATCGGGTAGTTTCTGGATCGATCATGCCATCCGCTAGGCGCTTAATTTTTCCCTGTGTTTTATCACTGGCCCAAGTATTGATGATGTCGAGGGCGCACGGGTGAGTAAAATTGAGCTCCTCCACGGTGGCGCCGTAGAACTGCCGGTTAGCGCTGATGAACGCCGGCTTGATGGGCGTTTTCTGCCGGTACCAAATGGCATTGGCGGTAGTGAGAATCACATGGCTGCTCGCACTCGTGAGCGACTGCGCGATTTCTTTGTTGGCAGCGCCCACCTCCTTGGAGGATAACCCGGTCGTCTCCAATACTTGCTGCATCTCAGTCTTTGTCGTTCCCTCCGCTCCGCTGCCGACCATGTGTAATACCGTGGCGGCGCTGTAGGGAGAAATAGAAATATTGGTGACCGGCTGGTCCTTGAGGAGCTGGTGAATCAATTTAAATCCGAATGCGTTGTCGCCTGCAGTAAGCGAATGGTCCGCTATCGACGTCCCAGAGAGACCAATTGTGCCAAGTAGGACATAGACGGCTAGCAGCGATCTGTCATGTCTCACAGGTTCTCCTCTGGACCTCTGCGATATCCCGGGGCCGAATTGTTCAGACCGCGCCGCTGCCCATGATTTCGATCCCGTACGCCTCAGAGTTACACCTTGCGTTGAGGATTCTTGAGCCTCGCCCTCAGCATCTTTCCAATACTCTCGAGATCTAACGCCGGTGTGTCCGGCCCTTTAGCCATTGACGCACGCATCTGTGCTCGTTCCTCGCGCGAATTAATGCGGGGAAACGGTGAATCGGGCACAGGGACGCCAAGAAACTTGCACAGTGGCGGCCACCCAGACGTGACTCCGTACACGAGGAGACGATCTTGCGGACACGTTCTCTCAACTTCGGCGTTATGCCGCTGGAATGCGGCGATCATAAAGTCCGGGTCGTGTATATGATCGCCAAATGCATTGAACACGGTTTTGTCGAAGAATTCCCGTAAAGCCGAATTCACGAAGGGTTTGTTGTGCTCTTCGGAGAAGATGGTCTGTTGCGTCGACTCGAACCAATCCTGGGGACTGCGGACAGACAGCAAGACCTTTGCGGAAGGATAGAATTGAATGAGATCGCGCCAGAACGCGCAGCCTGGGTAGTCCACGGTTGCCGCGAAGCCTTCAAATATTGAATTCCAGTCCGGATGTCCGTCCGCTGCGCGCACCCATGCAGGCCCACGCAAAGGATCCATCAGCACTTCTGTCATGTGATAACAAGGCCCAAACCCCAGCTGCTCCAATGCGAGTTTAAGTGACAAAGTTCCTGTGCGACCGAGCCCTGCTCCGATGACTTTAAGTGCCATGGCGGTATCTCCTTTTTATCCAAATTCTCTCACTGGACTCATGATATTCCTCCGATAATCTCACGCCGCAACGGATGCCACGAACACTCCCTGAATGCTCGATAAATGACCTCGGTCATGCTCCACCATATCGGCCTCGACATGGCTCGAAGAGTCGCCATGTCGTTTCGGATGCGGCGAGTTAGGCGCGCGAGCCCAACTCGCCTCCCGGATTTCGGACGAAGCGTCCTTCAACGGCGACGTCGCCGTCGCCCACAAACTTGGCCGCTTGGCCATGTTTGGACACCGGAGTGCTCGGCCGACGGTGGTCCCGAGCGCCGCGCGATGGGACGAGGTGCAAAGCACCGAGCAATCGCCCTTTT
>Ga0207055_1023_pt1 | contig 30363 bp, 18 predicted proteins | sample Alteio_BWMinCont_57_FD_153293 | JGI IMG/M metagenome (GOLD analysis project Ga0207055, IMG submission 153293) | Enriched cells from forest soil in Barre Woods Harvard Forest LTER site, Petersham, Massachusetts, United States -... | ecosystem: Environmental > Terrestrial > Soil > Temperate forest >...
AGATGAACCGTAAGTAAATGTTGAATCATTGGTTCCATACACTTTGCTTGCTGCATTGGCTGTCACAGTCAACGGTGCTTGTGTGATTGTTAAATTATTTCCTGTGTAAGTGATTGCATAATTGGTTGAAGCAAGTGTTCCTTGTGTGATTGCATGTGCTCCGACATTTTCATCTGCTTGAGTGAGTAATTGTCGGCTCAATGCACCTGTCAAACTGTTACCGGCATTGTCATTGATTGTAATGCCATCGACTGTTCCTGTAATAAAGCCAGAGGAACCGTAAGTAAATGCGGAATCATTGGTTCCATACACTTTGCTTGCTGCATTTGCTGTCACAGTTAACGCTGCTTTGGTAATGGTTAAATTGTTGCTGTTATACGTAATCGCATAATTCCCTGTGCTGACTAACGTGCCTTGATTAATTGCATGGGTTCCAACATTTTCATCTGCTTGAGTGAGTAATTGTCGGCTCAAAGCACCTGTTAAGCTATTGCCCGCATTGTCATTGATTGTAATACCATCGACTGTTCCTGTAATAAATCCAGAGGAACCGTATGTAAATGTTGAATCATTGGTTCCATACACTTTGCTCGCTGCATTTGCTGTCACAGTCAATGCTGCTGGCGTGATGCTTAAATTATTTCCCGTGTAGTTAATTGTGTAATTACCCGTTGTATTTGCCAGAGTGCCTTGATTAATTGCATGTGCTCCAACATTTTCATCCGCTTGTGTTAAGAGTTGTCGACTCAAAGCACCTGTTAAATTGTTGCCTGCATTATCATTAATGACGATGCCATCAACCGTCGCTGTAACAAATCCAGCTGTGCCGTAAGTAAATGCTGAATCATTGGTGCCGTAGACTTTGCTTGCTGCATTGGCAGTGATGTTTAATGTTTTTGGCGTGATGGTTAAGTTATTGCCGTTGTAAGTGATGCTGTAATTGCTAGAAGCAAGACTTCCTTGATTAATTGCATGGGTTCCAACATTTTCATCCGCTTGAGTGAGTAATTGTCGGCTGAGTGCACCGGTTAAACTATTTCCTGCATTATCATTAATGACGATGCCATCGACTGTTCCTGTAATAAATCCAGATGAACCGTAAGTAAATGTTGAATCATTGGTTCCATACACTTTACTTGCTGCATTCGCTGTCACAGTCAATGCTGCTGGCGTGATGCTTAAATTATTTCCCGTGTAGTTAATCGTATAATTACCTGTTGTATTTGCTAGAGTACCTTGATTAATTGCATGTGCTCCGACATTTTCATCAGCTTGTGTTAAGAGTTGTCGGCTCAAAGCACCTGTTAAATTGTTTCCAGCATTATCATTGATTGCAATCCCATCGACTGTGCCCGTGACAAATCCAGAAGTGCCGTAAGTAAATGCTGAATCATTGGTGCCATAGACTTTACTTGCTGCATTAGCAGTGATGTTTAATGTTTTCGGCGTGATGGTTAAGTTATTGTTGTTATAAGTGATGCTGTAATTGCTGGAAGCGAGGGTGCCTTGTGTAATGGTATGCGTTCCGACATTTTCATCCGCTTGAGTGAGTAATTGTCGGCTCAATGCACCGGTTAAACTGTTACCAGCATTGTCATTGATTGCAATACCATCGACTGTTCCTGTAATAAATCCAGAGGAGCCGTAAGTAAATGTTGAATCATTGGTTCCATACACTTTGCTTGCTGCATTCGCTGTCACAGTCAACGATGCTTTTGTGATGCTTAAATTATTTCCCGTGTAGTTAATCGTATAATTACCCGTTGTATTTGCTAGAGTGCCTTGGTTGATTGCATGAGTTCCCACATTTTCATCTGCTTGAGTGAGTAATTGTCGGCTCAAAGCACCGGTTAAATTGTTGCCTGCATTGTCATTAATCACGATGCCATCAACCGTTGCTGTAACAAATCCAGAAGTGCCGTAAGTAAATGCTGAATCATTGGTGCCGTAGACTTTACTTGCTGCATTGGCGGTGATGTTTAATGTTTTCGGCGTAATGCTTAAATTATTTCCCGTGTAGTTAATCGTATAATTACCCGTTGTATTTGCCAGAGTGCCTTGGTTGATTGCATGAGTTCCCACATTTTCATCTGCTTGAGTGAGTAATTGTCGGCTCAAAGCACCTGTTAAATTATTTCCGGCATTATCATTGATTGCAATTCCATCGACTGTGCCCGTGACAAATCCAGAAGTGCCATAAGTAAATGCTGAATCATTAGTGCCGTAGACTTTGCTTGCTGCATTGGCAGTGATGTTTAATGTTTTCGGCGTAATGGTTAAGTTATTTCCTGTGTAGGTGATTGCATAATTGGTTGAAGCAAGAGTTCCTTGATTAATTGCATGGGTTCCAACATTTTCATCCGCTTGAGTGAGTAATTGTCGGCTCAATGCACCTGTCAAACTGTTACCGGCATTGTCATTGATTGTAATGCCATCGACTGTTCCTGTAATAAATCCAGATGAACCGTAAGTAAATGTTGAATCATTGGTTCCATACACTTTGCTTGCTGCATTCGCTGTGACAGTCAACGCTGCTTTGGTAATCGTTAAGTTATTTCCTGTGTAAGTGATTGCATAATTGGTTGAAGCAAGAGTTCCTTGATTAATTGCATGGGTTCCAACATTTTCATCCGCTTGTGTTAAGAGTTGTCGGCTCAAAGCACCGGTTAAACTATTTCCTGCATTATCATTAATGACGATGCCATCGACTGTTCCTGTAATAAAGCCAGATGAACCGTAAGTAAATGCGGAATCATTGGTTCCATACACTTTGCTTGCTGCATTCGCTGTCACAGTTAACGCTGCTTTGGTAATGGTTAAATTGTTGCTGTTATACGTAATCGCATAATTCCCTGTGCTGGCTAACGTGCCTTGATTAATTGTATGCGTTCCAACATTTTCATCTGCTTGAGTGAGTAATTGTCGGCTCAAAGCACCGGTTAAACTATTTCCTGCATTATCATTAATGACGATGCCATCGACTGTTCCTGTAATAAAGCCAGAGGAACCGTAAGTAAATGCGGAATCATTGGTGCCGTAGACTTTGCTTGCTGCATTCGCTGTGACAGTCAAAGGCGCTTTCGTAATGCTGAATGGATTACTTGATCCATTGAACGTAATCGCGTAATTGTTTCCACTATTACCATCCGATACTGTGACTGTATTTCGGGTAAAGTTATACGAACCTACATTTTCTCCTACGGCACGTCCCATCGAACCCGTTAACGCATCAGTTCCAAATAAAGTGCCCGAAGTAACACCATACGTTGACGTACCAAAAACCGGATCATTAACACCATACACTTTTGTTTGACCGGCATTCGAAGTAATCGTAATCGGTGCAGCTGTGATCGTACCGACATTCGCATTCGCAGTGGTTGAACCTAATTGATAACCATAAACTGTTGCAGCTCCATTCGTTGCACCAACCAGTGAAACTCCAGTAACAGCTACATTGATATTTGTTCCAGCATTTGGAGTTGCGTAAGTTCCAACGCTTACATTGTTGAATGTGACAGTATCGCCATCGATTGCACCGGAATTAGTATAATTTCCAGCAGCTAATGTGGCTACAGTGGTTGAGTTATAACTCTTTGAAACCGTTCCAGTGAGTACCGGTGTAACAGTCGGAGCAATGGTGTAAAGGAATCCATTTCCTGTTCCCAATACAAGCGATGAATTATAAACGGCATTGTATTGTTTAAAGTTATAAGTCAATCCACCACGTGTATCATTTGCAGGATTACTTGACCAAACAAGGAATGATCCAACACCTGGGTTTAATGCAGAAGCTCCCGCATTATTTACGAAAGAGCCACCAGCGAGCACGATTGAATTGACAGCAGCATTTGCTGTGATGGTTGAATTGAGTGTGATGGCTGCACTGGGTGCAATCAATGTCACACCGCCCAATGCTGTGATTCCATTCACTGTGCCCACATCATCTGTCAGGCTGGAAACGGTGAGTGGATTGCTCGTTGCATTCGTGACAGCAAACGACGCGCCACTCCCTAATGAGGCTGCTAATTGATTAAATATATTGCTCGAATTGGTTAATGTGACACCGCTTGCATTACGTACGAGTAAATGAGCATTGTCATTACTGAAATTAATTGCACCGCTTTGTGTGACGCTGCCTGCTGTTGAAAGTGTTAATACCCCATTGGCTGCCACATTACTTGCCGGTGTCCATGCTCCAAGAGTGATGTTGCCCGAATTGCTATTTCCAATGCGAATATTCGTTCCTCTTACATCATTTAACATACTAGCCGTCAGTTGTAGATTACCTGTACCGCCGGCTATACCAATCGTTCTGCTAGAGGTGGTGGGTTGTAATATCACGGTTGCAGCGGTTCCCGTGCCAACACCTGAACCACCAATTTGTGAAGGTGTTGCGCTGGTATCAAAGCTCATGGTATCGGCTGTTAAATTAATTGTTCCTGTGCTTAACAATAGAGAACCTGAATTTAAGGTGATGGTATTCGTTCCAGCATTTTCAGTTATGTTTCCACCCGCACTGGTTGTAGTGCTTGCTGCTTGTGTGATGCCGCCTCCTGTTAATGAGACAGAACCACTACCACCTGCTGTGATGCTATTGTTGATTGTCAACAATCCGAGGGTTTGTAAAGTAATATTTGCAGCGCCTGCTCCTGTTGTAGTGATAGCTCCACTCGTTGCAAGAGTTCCTGCGGTTAAATTATTGATAACGGATAACGTTCCACCGGCAGCGGAATCACTCGCAACTAATGTCATGTTGCGATTATTGTCGAATAAAATATTGCCCGAGGTGCTATTCGTTAAAGTGACAGCATTCGCTAAATTACTTGTGCTGCTTAAGTTAATTCCGGCTCCTGCATTGACGATTAAACTATTTGCACCCCCTGTCCCGATTGTTAAAGCACCCGTGCCATTGATTGCACCGGTAGTTGCGCTATTACCCGTGCTGCTTAATGTTAAATTATTGGGAGTCGTTACAGCATTATTCAAGGTCAGTGTGCCGCCACGGGTTTGGAAGATCCAAGCGCCCGACGGATTCGTCACACCACTGACCGTACCATCTGTACTGAATGTGCCGGTATGGGCAATGTCACCAATCGTTAAAGTCCCTGTGCTTGTAATCGTATTGAGTGCGCTATTGGATAAGTCGAGTGCTCCACCTGTAGATCCTGCACCAATGGCGATCGCACGAGAAATAGTGCTTGAGGTGAGACTGACAGCGCCAGAACCTGCAGTAATGGTACCGCCCGCAAGAGTCATGGAATCAGCTGTGATACCGATAGCTGCACTGGTGGATGAATTGGTTAATGTGCCTGCACTGTTATCGAAAGTACCTGTACCTGCATTGATAGTAATGCCCGCGGGTCCTGTGATAGTACTGTTATTAGTGATACCACCGCCAATCAATGAAACACTGGCAGATGCTCCTGTACCGTTGGTAATAGGATTATTAACTGTTAAAAGACCAGGTGTTTGTATTGAGATATTGCCGCCATTACCGCCAGTAACGATAGAACCGCTCGTTGTGAGGGTTCCTGTCCCATTGACAATAGTTATCCTTCCAACTCCATCGCTGACGGTCAGTGTCATATTACGATTATTGTTAAAAGTAATAGCGTCGCCTGTATCGGTTAAACTCACGGCATTAGCAAGATTGTTCGTATTATTGAATGTGATACCGGCATTTGATGTGATTGTTAAACTATCAATACCTCCTGGACCAATTGTCAAAGCACCTGTGCCACTGACTGAGTTGCTAGCGTCGTGTATGGTTAAATTATTGGGTGTGGTGACTGCATTATTGAGTGTGATGCCGCCAGTATTACCGATGAACACCCAAGGACCTGATGGATTCGTGACACCACTGACTGGGCCATCGACACTGAATGTGTCTGTGTCTGATGCAGAACCGATCGTTAACGTACCTGTGGTGGTAATCGTATTCAACGCTGCATTGGATAATCCAAGGCCGGTCAAGCCACTACCGATTGTAATGGCTTGGCTTGCTGAGCTGGGAGCAAGGGTAACAGAGCCTGATCCGCCTGTGATTGTCCCACCGACCAAGTTCATGGTATCGCCTATCAAACTAATCGGTGTACTGCCTGATCCATTTGTTAATGTACCAGCACTGTTATTTAAACTACCTGTACCTGAGTTGGCTGTGATACCGCCGGGTCCTGTGACAGTTGCAAGGTTCGTGATACCCGTACCACCCAAAGTCACTGAACCCGTTCCGCCTGCTGTGATGGCATTGTTGATTGTTAATAGTGCGGCAGTTTGCAGGTTAATGTTTGCAGCACCTGCTCCTGCTGTGGTGATCACCCCGTTTGTCGATAAAGTTCCTGTGCTATTGGTTACAGAGAATGTTCCGCCACTGGCTGAGTTGCTACCGTTTACAGTGAGCGAGGCTCCGTTTGTTAATGAAATGTTTCCACTGCCGGAGTTGGTTGCACTAAAACTCGTCACAGTATTTGCATCGCCTAGCGTTGTTCCTCCAACGGAACTCGTCGTGAGTGAGCCACTGCCCAATGTGCCTGAACCTGATTCTGAAATCGTGCTGCCGGTTGATGTCAGATTCATACTGGTACCGGATACAGCATTACTGATAGTCAAAACGCCTGGTGTTTGAAGGGTGAGAGCGCCAGCGCTCGACAATGATCCACTCGTTGATAGCGTACCTGTACTGTTGATAACGGAGAATAATCCGCCGCTGGCTGAGTTATTGCCGGAGACGGTCAGTGAGGTTCCGTTTGTTAATGAAATATTTCCACTGGTCGTATTGGTCGCATTGAACCCACTTACTGTATTTGCATTTCCTAAGGTTGTTCCTGCGCTTGAACTGGTTGTGAGAAGTCCACCGCTCAATGTACCGGAAGCTGATTCTGAAATGATGCCTCCAGTTAAGTTAATATTTCCACTCGTGCTCGTCACAGGGTTACTCAAAGTCATCAGACCAGCGGTTTGTAATGTGATATTCGAACCACTTGTCACAGATCCACTGGTTGATAACGTGCCTGTACCGTTAATGACAGCTAACACTCCACCCGTTGCTGAATTGCTGGCAACTAATGTCATATTGCGATTATTGTTGAAAAGAATATTGCCAGAGGTCGTGTTCGTTAAGCTGACCGTATTCGCCAAATTGCTACCATTGTTTAAATTAATTCCTCCAGCAGCGCTCACCGTCAAACTGCCAGAGCCTCCTGATCCAGTCGTGATAGCGCTGCTATCAGTCACGGTGCCACCTGTTGCGATAGACAATGCACCATTTAGAGAAATGGTAGGTAATACGATGTTTGAACCAGTGATCCCATTCACTGTTAAAGTGCTCGTTGCGGAATCTGTGATCCCAGCGCCGCCTCCAATTGTGTAAGTTCCAGCTGTCGTCACATTGATCAAGGCACTGCTGCCGAGCGTAATGGGATTGTTAATAGTCACGGTGCCTGCTTTGTTAAACACGAGAGCACCACTATTACTGATACCGGTGCCATTTAATGTAATGGTATTGGTATTCGTCGGCGTTCCAGTGAAATTAAATATCAACTCACCACCTGAATTGACAGTGATACCGGAGGTATTTCCCATACCGGTCGATCCGCCTATACTCAACGCTGATGAACTGACTAATGTGCTGCCTGAATAGGTATTATTAGCGCTTGCGAATGAAACAGTATTGCTGTTACTTCCCGTGACAGTGACATTACCAGCGCCTTGCAGAACGCTTAAGCTATTGAGTCCGATGTTGCCGCCATTGTCGTTAAAGGTGATCGGTTGATTTAAAGCGGTTGTAATGGTTCCTGCTAAAGTGGTTGTACCAGAAGTTGATTGCACCGTACCGCCACCTGTACCGCCAATCGTAATATTTCGATTAGTGGTACTTCCTCCCGTATCAATCAATGTTGCAGCCGTTGCACTGCCTAATCCAATCGTGGCTTGTGCTGTGGCTGGTGCGCCTAAGGAACTATTCGATGCTGCATTCGCCAGTAATGCTGCGCTCAATGTTCCATTGTTAATTGTCGTTGTTCCTGTGTAGGTATTCGCGGTATTGCTTAATGTGAGTGTGCCCGTGCCTGTTTTGATGATGCTGCCGCCCGTTGATGTGCTACTAATGAGGCCTGCATATGCTGCCGGTGAAGTATTATCATTACCGATGGTTAAAGCAGCGGTTGTGAGAAGAACATTACCGCCTGTTGCACCACCACCCGTCAATGAACCGATCGATGCAGCTAAACCATTAAGATTCAACTGAGCGCTCGCTACGTTGGACAAATTAACTTGACTGTTTGCTGAAAAATTATTCGCATTCGTAGCTTGTTGCAAAGAACCCGCTGTGATGTTGGTAACGCCTTGATAGGTATTTGCATTGCTTGTTCCGGCAAGTGACAGTATCCCGGCACCTGCTTTGGTTAATCCGCCGGTTCCTGTAATGGCACCGGTTAATGCGGTTGTGTTTGCAGCGACTGAAAAGATATTGTTGCTACCGGTTAAAGAAATGGCTCGGGCCGTGCTAAAGGCAGTTGAGAGATTTAATTGCGCAGTACTGCTGGCAGCACCACTGTTAAGTTGGATATTCCCAGTCGTATTAATCAGGCTGCCAATGGTGGTTAAATCAAGTATTGCAGTGACACCTGCGGAAGGCTGAATAACAATATTGTTCCCAGCAGTCGGTCCTAATGCGCCTGTGACTGTTGCTGCTAAGGTGCCATTATTGACAGTGGTTATGCCTGTGTAGGTATTGACTCCGCCGAGTGACCATGTGCCTGCTCCTGATTTAGTAACACCACCTGACGTGGTACCAATGATGCCATTCAATATTCCCGTGCCTGTGCCTGTTAAATTTAATGCGAACGTATTTCCTGAGACACCACCCCCAGCTGCAAACGTTATGCTACCGGACCCTGAGGCATCCAGCGTGCCGCCGCTTCCAGTCAGAGTGATTGCACGCGTGGTTGAGTCGCCCGCTCCTATGTATTGTAAGGTACCTGTGGCACCAATTGAGATAGCCGCTGTCGTATTACCCGTACCAAGAGAACTATTGGTCCCTGCATTCGCCAATTTAGGAACGCTCAAGATGCCATTGTTAATGGTGGTTGCGCCGCTGTATGTATTTGCTGATCCCAAAGTCCATGTTCCTGCTCCCGCTTTTGTCAGTGTGCCCGTCGTCGTTGCAATCACTCCTGATTCCAGTCCAGTTCCTGAGCCCGTTAAATTTAATCCAAACGTATTCCCTGTGACGCCACCACTCAATGTAAGTGCTGATCCTGAAGCATCGAGCGTGCCTCCACTTCCCGTCAATATAATGGCACGAGAACTTGTATCACCCGTTCCTGTGTATTGCAAAACACCTGTTGCACCGATCGAAATGGCAGCCGTTGTTGCTCCTGTACCAATCGAACTATTGGCTGATTGGTTGGCAAGGTGTGAAACACTTAGTGTTCCGGCCGTGATCGTTGTTGCACCTGCATAACTGCTATTGGGGTTAGATAGCGTCTGAGTCGGTGAGCCGGTTCCTGACATGTTGACTGTTAAAGCCAGGGCTCCCGCTAATGTTCCGGCATAGGTTTGTGCATAACTATTTGTAGCGTTGGTCAGTGTCAATGTCGCTGCAGTGCTGTTGTCGGTAATGACACCGCTGCTATCCGTTCCGGATAAGCTGCCAATGGTTTGGGCGAAGGTGTTCATATCATATGTTGCAGTAGAAGCACCATTGAATATCAAACTGGTCGTGGTCGGCAAGGCATTCGCAATACCGTTCTGTAACTCTCCTGAATTGACTGTGGTCGATCCGGTATAAATACCCGTTTTAGATAACTTCACTATACCTGTTCCACTGCCTGTCACAGTCAGATTACTCAAAGCACTGCTGATAGTTGTGGGGTTAAGTGTGATATTGCCAGGATTGACAGACACGGTGAGAGGATTACCGCTTCCGGTAAGGGTTCCAGTTAAAGTGAGTGTTTGTCCTGATGTAGTCGCTTGCAATGTTCCGCCAGAAGATCCGACCGAGAGATTTCGAGTGCTAGTGACTGTGTTGCCTGTATAAGATAATGTACCGCCATTCAATAAAAGAGCTCCTATGCCGATAGGGCCACTCGTACCTTGACTGGGTAGAAGGGCTACCGATAATGTTCCGCCAGTGAGTATTGTATTACCCGAATAAGTATTCGTACCTGAAAGGGTGACTGATCCGTTGTTTATAGTCACAGTCCCCGTTGTGAGAGCAATAATCCCGGATTCTGTGATAGCGCTGCCACCTGCGCCGAAGGTCAGAGGAATCGCCGTGCTCGAAATGTTGCCGCTCAATGCTAGCGTTCCTGTGCTCCCACTAACGGTAGTAATGGATCCACCCGTTCCAGCCAAGGTAAAGGTGCGATTCGAAGTACTGCCTGATCCGTTATAACTCAAACTACCAGAGGTAGCACCATTGCCTAATACAATAGCGCCGCTTGATGGATTACCAAGAGAACTTGCTCCTCCCGAAAAACTGTTAAGGGTGTTGATCTGGATTGAGCCACTAGCGATAGTCGTTGTACCGGTATACGTGTTAGCTTGATTGAAGGTTGCTGCTGTATTGCCCTGAATGCTAACAGAAAGTAGGCCACCAATAATACCGGATGAACTTTGTAAGACGCCGCCGCCTCCATTAAATATCAATGAACCGGCTGCAGTATCTGAGATTGTATTATTAATAATAACGTTATTGTTTGCTGTTAACGTTAAACTATTGGTCGTCGCCCAGCTAATTGGATCAACGACAGTAATATTACCAACCCCCGTTCCACTGGCGTTGGCTGTTGTTACTACGACATTGGCACTCCCTAATGCTGTTTGCAATGAACTGACCAGTAATAGGGAATCTGGTACTGCACCTGATGCAGTGAATGGATTACCACTCAAGGTAGCAGTGATGTCTGTTCCTGACATGCCTGCTGTAGTAGCATTGGTTTGGTTGAGTGCGATGTAAATATTGCTAGGATCTAATAACCATGTGCCTGTTATTCCTTGTGGTGCGAGTAAATTGATTTTGGCATCCCCTACATCGAGATAATGTCCAGACGTTTCAACAAATCCCCCATTTCCTCCCAGAGGACCACCTTGTGCGCTAACACTGCCATAAAACGTTGTATCGTTATTTGACCAAACAGCAATGTTGCCGCCATTGCCATTGGATAATGCATTGGCAGTCAGTGTCACTCCGTGATCAACAGAAGTGTTCGTCGCATTTTGCTCAGGACCCGCCCCATGGAAATTTCCACCGACTAAAATCGTGCCGCCGCCGCTTTGACCTGAGACATTCACGGAAGCGTTATCGACGAGTTGGACATTGTCACCTAATACTTTGACTGTTCCACCGTGCTGTCCTTTGTGTTTGCCCATTGCAAACATCTTGCCGGATACTTTTACTGTTCCACTTCCACCGGCACCCAAGATAATAGAACCGCCGCGTTGACCGACGGTATTCGCTTCGATACGACCTGACATGTTAATTGAATGTTCCAATATATCGCCGGCCGTTTTGGCCGTTAATAAAACTTTTCCGCCATTGGCGATGATGGTTCCCGAGTTGCTGACTGCTGAAGTTAAAGTGTGTCCATCGGGAGCCACTGCGGGTTTTGATACTTCAGAATTCACACCAAATTGAATCATTTGGTCACCATAAAAATCGACGGTGTATTCTGTTCCAGAAGCAAGAACCACTTTTCCTAAATTCGCGGTAATGATGCCGTTGTTCTCAACACCCGGTGCAACCAGTGCGGCCATGCCTTCATTTCGAATGGTGATTTTCCCATTGTTGATAACAGCACCGTTCCAACCCGGAGCTTGGATAAAGTGATACTTCCCACTCATAAAATCGCTGTTAGAAATATTCGCTGTAGTGGCAAGTAAACCCGATACGTCAACAACGGCGCCTTTCGTAAATACTAAACCAGCTGGGTTTAATAAAATAATTTGCCCGTTAGCAATGATGGATCCTTGAATGACAGAGGCACCCATGTTGGGATTAATTCGATTGAGGGTAATGGATGAGGAAGAAGGTTGGACATACTGGGTCTTTTCATGAGGAGCGATGTTATAAGTTTGCCAATCGATGGCAGCTTTTTGACTGGATTGATTAATTTGTACGGTACCGGAGTTGGGAGAAGAGATGGTTGCGCTGCCTGCCGAAACTTGCCCGCCTTGTGGGTTGGCGCTCACAGAGGAGATACAAACAGACAAAAAGACAGCAAGGACTAAAACAACAGAGTGTTTTATCATCCTTCGTACGTGTCGTCCTGGCTGTGTATGGCTTTCCTCATTGTGGGTGTTTCTATTATAGTTTTTCATCGCCTCACAATACTGCCCGTGTCTTTACTATTATGGCAGATCCACAGGTAAGTATAGATGCTAATTAGAAAAATTCACAAATATAAGTCTTTGAATATAAAGGATTTAATAATTTGGATGGGTTTTGAGATCTGCTCATTGATGGTATATTGGCAGAGAGGTCTAGAGTCTCGCCACAATCTGGAAAAAGGCTCTGGCTTGCTGCGGATTTTGATCGGTTGGAGTAAGTGTAGTGCATTGACGACTCAATGGCTTCGCTACGTATAGCTCACCATAAATTTGAGGGATGAAAACAAGACGCAATCCGGCGCCTGTTGAGGTTAAATCTTGTCTGGGCGGTACACCGGATGTGTTCAAATTCCAAATAGCGCCCGCATCATAAAAAACATAGTATTCGATTGTTTGCAGAAAACTTTTGGCAGGTTGTGTATCAATGCGCAATTCAATTTTTCCAGCAAGACCCCGATCACCCACAATTTCAGAAGGCCCATAACCACGACCGTAAATCGGACCACCAATACTGAACTGCTCTGTGGCGAGCAATGGCTGAAATGAGTATTGTCCAGAAAAAGCAGTATACAGTGATAACAATTTGTAAATGGGTTGCAACCGAGAAAGGGACGCTGTGGCGCGAGTATATTGCGCACGTCCTTCTGGTCGTGATTGTAGCTCATGCATTTGCGCACCCAAGATTGGAAAACCATGTATGGCATCGAATCCTAAATTATCAGATCCATTCCATCTGTCTGTTGTATCCCAGACTGTTCCCAAATCCACATAACGAACTCGGTCTTGATACAATGGAAATCCCAAAATAGTTGACGTGACGTTTTGATAGTTGGCCATGGCATGCAAATATAAATTTTGCGATCGGGAACGAATCATGGAATATGTCAAATTCGCGTAGGCAGAAGCACTCATACCTACAGTCTCTGAAGAAGCAAGCAAAAATTGAGGTTGAGTGGCGGTGTAACTGGTTCCGATAGTAAAGCTCAATCCTTTACTGTTCAGCGGTACCGTGTAGTACAAATTGTAATACTGCATTTCACTGACGCGTGCGGTGACTGTCGCATTTCCACCCGTGGTATCGCCGGAGATAAAGATGGAGTTCGCTGCGAGAGACAGTGAAGATTCATTCGGCCCTAAATACCGTGTGCTGTAATTATCATGTTCGATAGAAGCGTTTAGCGTGCGTTGATCAACTACTAAAACCAAATCAGCCGCATCGGGAATTGTTTTAGATGGAATGATTAGCGCTTTCACGGAAATACCGGGTAGATCATTCATTAGCAATATTTCGCGTTCCATCGCGGAAAGGTTTAAAGGTTTTGATTCGGTAATATGCTGACCGTACTCTTCAATCAGTTTTTTAGAGCCTTTCGGCGTTCCTGTCACAGTAACGCTATTGATAAATCCTTCGATGATTTCTATTTTTACTTCACCGTTTTTGATTTCTTGAGGCGGTAGAATGGCTCGAGAAAGTATGTATCCTGCATTTCGATAGAGGAGGGTGACTTCTTGAACCAGCGCTTGTAATTGAGCGACAGTAATCGTTTTGTTGAGAGAAGATGAAAAAATGGCTTCGAGTTGTTGATGGGTAAAAACGGTATTGCCTTTGAATGTCACTTTTTTCAGTTCGAAATGAACGGTCTCTGCGCCCGGAATCGGCGCATGCGGTTGAACTGTTTGTTCCACTGCAGGAAGTGCTTTGAGTCTTTGTTTGTTAGTCCGCAGTTGAATATTTTTTTGCACTTGCCCGGGATCGAAGGCATTGGGCAATGCAGCGGGGATGTCAAAAGCATAGACGCGAGAGCACGTTAGCCCACACAGGATAACCAATAAAAAAACAGACAGCTTGATCAGTAGTTTCTTATGCATTCCCTTGTCTCTATTCTATGGTCATTGCGAGGAGCGTTTTTTGCGACGAAGCAATCCAGAAAGACCTTGCGAAATTCTCCTGGATTGCTTCGTCGCCAAAAGCGCTCCTCGCAATGACGGTGAGGTGCTATGACGACAAAACTTACTTCGTAAAATTTTCTGCAACAAAATCCCAGTTAACAATTTTCCAGAAATTTTCAACATAACCCGGACGCGCATTGCGATAATCAATGTAGTAAGCATGCTCCCACACATCGCACGTTAATAACGCTTTCGCATCTTGTGTCATCGGTGTACCCGCATTGCTCGTGCTGATAATTTCTAATTCGCCCTTCGCATTTTTTATTAACCATCCCCACCCAGAGCCAAACGTACTGATGGCAGCTTGACTGAATAATTTTTTGAATTCGTCCAATGAGCCGAATTTCTTTTTAATCGCATCGGCTAACGGGCCTGTTGGTTCAGGATGACTATTCGGCGTCATGCAATGCCAGTAAAACGTATGATTCCACACTTGTGCTGCATTATTGAATATTCCACCGCTTGATTTTTTGATGGTTTCTTCAAGCGTCGCATTTTCAAATTCCGTATTTTTAATTAAATTGTTGAGATTCGTGACATACGCTTGATGGTGTTTACCATAATGATATTCCAGTGTTTCTTTAGAAATGTAAGGTTGCAATGCATCCATTGCATACGGTAATTTCGGTAATTCATGAGCCATTATTTTTTTCTCCATTAAATTATTTCATCGGAACGTTTGGTTAATACGTCATAACCGTTGTCCGTCACCAAAATAGTATGTTCCCATTGAGCAGACAGACTATGGTCTTTTGTCACAACTGTCCAACCATCAGGTAACAATTTTACAAAACGTTTTCCAGCATTGATCATCGGTTCAATAGTAAAGATCATGCCTTCTTTGAGCTCTTCTCCTGCACCGGGTTTGCCATAGTGCAGTACATTTGGCGGTTCATGAAAGATTTTTCCAATCCCATGACCGCAGTATTCGCGCACGACGGAAAAACGATTCTTTTCCGCATATGTTTGAATGACAGCACCAATATCTCCCAAATGAGCACCCGGTTTTACTTGTTGTATCCCTAAGTAGAGACATTCCAACGTAATTTTAATTAAGCGATCCGCCAAAATTGAAATTTTTTTACCGACGGTAAACATCTTACTGGTATCGCCATGGTACTCGTCTTTAATAACAGTCACATCGACGTTGACGATATCACCTTCTTTCAACACACGATCTCCCGGGATGCCATGACACACTTGATGATTGATAGAAGTGCATATGGATTTAGGGAAGCCACGATAGTTGAGAGGGGCAGGGATCGCTTTCTGTACCTGCACGATGTAATCATGACAAATTTGATTCAACTGATCGGTCGTGATTCCAGGCTGGACATGGGGTCCAATCATTTCAAGTACTTCAGCTGCAAGACGGCCTGCAACTCGCATTTTTTCGATTTCTTGAGGTGTTTTGATCGTGGCGGTCATAGGCGGTCATAAGATGATTAAGTTATTGTTGAAAATCAGCAACTATGTTATAAAGTCGGGCTCTGATTAGCAATCAAAATATCAGAACAAAAAACCCGCACACATATCAAACCCATTTACCGGGTGCCTAAAGTAATAAATAGGTTGGTGAATGAGATATGTGGAGGCCTAACCCAACGAAAGAGGAATGAGTCATGTCATCTGTTAGTATGCGTGAAATGTTAAAAGCCGGTGTGCACTTTGGTCACCAAACATGCCACTGGAACCCCAAAATGGGCGAGTATATTTTTGGTGCTCGCAACAAAATTCATATCATCAATTTAGAAAAAACCGTTTTAATGCTGAGAGACGCTCTGAATTTCATGGGCGGAATTGCATCGAAAAAAGGAAAAATTTTATTTGTAGGAACCAAGCCAGCCGCTCAAGAGATCATCAAAGAAGAAGCGCAACGTTGTTTTATGCCATACGTGAATCATCGTTGGCTGGGTGGCATGCTCACCAACTACAAAACGATTCGTCAATCCATTCGACGTTTAAAAGAACTTGAAGCGATGTTCGAAAAAAATAGTTTCGGACGATTAAACAAAAAAGAAATTCTGCAGCTCACTCGCCAAAAAGATAAATTAGAGCGCAGTTTAGGCGGTATTAAAAATATGGGCGGTTTGCCAGATGCATTATTTGTTATCGATGTCGGCCATGAAAAAATCGCTATTGCAGAAGCTAATCGTTTAAGTATTCCAGTGATTGGGATTGTTGATACCAATAATAATCCGCAGGGCGTTGATTATGTTATCCCTGGAAATGATGACTCTCTTCGCTCTATCCAACTCTACACGCAAGCTGTCGCCAATTGTGTTTTAGAAGGACGTGCAAGTAATCCAGACATTGGTCAGGCACCAGAAGAGTTTATTGAAATCGAAGAAACGACTGAATCTGCTGCCAGCAATGAGTCAGATGAAGAAGGAAAATAATGTATAGATTAGGAGTGATATTGGTATGACGGTCACTGCAGCACAAGTTAAAGAATTACGTGAGCGCACCCAGGCAGGCATGATGGAGTGTAAAAAAGCCCTGGAAAAAACCTCGGGCGATATGGACGCTGCTATCGAAGAGTTGCGCAAAAGCGGTCAGGCAAAAGCAAATAAAAAAGCCAGTCGCATTGCTGCGGAAGGTGTCGTAATCATTAAGACATCGGCAGACGGCAAACAAGCTGTCCTGCTCGAAATCAATAGTGAAACTGATTTCGTTGCGCGTGATGAAAACTTCCTGACATTTGCCGATGCGGTTGCGAAAACTGCACTCGCTGCCAAAGTCAGCGATGTACAGGTTTTGGGAAGCAAGACGTTGATCGACGGTGGCGTTGTCATCGAAGAATCCCGTCAGGCATTGATTGCCAAAGTCGGCGAAAATATCAACATTCGACGAGTTGTCACACTCGATAGTAAAACAACGGTCGGCACGTATTTGCATGGTAACCGCATTGGTGTGTTAGTCGAATTAGATGTTGAAAATCCAGACTTGGCAAAAGACATTGCCATGCACATTGCTGCAAGCAAACCATTGGTTGTGAATCCCAGCGAAGTTTCTGCAGACGTCATTGCAAAAGAAAAAGAAATTTATATGGCGCAAGCCGCTGGCAGTGGAAAACCTCAGGACATCATTGAAAAAATGGTTGCGGGTAAATTGAAAAAATACCTGGATGAGATCAGTCTGGTCGGTCAGCCTTTCATCAAAGATCCCGATATTTTAGTGGCTAGCCTTCTCAATAAACATCGTGCTAAAGTCGTTAGCTTTGCCCGATTTGAAGTGGGTGAGGGCATTGAAAAAGAAACTGAGGATTTTGTGGAAGCGGTGATGGCGCAGGTACATGGTGGTTAAACTTCATTAAAATTGCCTGGCATGCCTTATCGGCAAGACCAAGATCAACACTATTTTCGCTGTCATGCCAGCATGCTTTTAGCTGGCATCCAGCGTCTAAGGCACTGGATGCCAGCTAAAAGCATGCTGGCATGACAGAGAGAAAGGAACACCAACATGAGTCAAAAACCAATTTACCGTCGTATTTTACTGAAACTCAGCGGTGAAGCGCTGCAAGGCGATCATCCTTTTGGAATTGATCCTGCTAAGCTGGCGCGTATCAGTACGGATATTGCGCAAGCTATCGAATTGAAAGTGCAAGTCGCACTCGTAATCGGCGGCGGTAATTTGATTCGCGGCGCAGAGTTAACCAGCGTCGATCGCGTAACCGCGGATCAAATGGGAATGATGGCAACGATTATTAATGGATTGGCCCTACGAAATGCCTTTGAGAAAAAATCCATTCCTGTGAAAGTGATGTCAGCGTTACCGGTTCTGGGATTGGTCGATTGTCTCGATCATCACAAAGCCAAAAAATCATTGGAAAAAGGCCAAGTCGTGATTTTTGTGAGTGGAACGGGAAATCCTTTAGTGACAACGGATTCAGCAGCTGCACTGCGCGGTGTTGAAATCTCGGCTGATATTGTGATGAAGGCCACCAAAGTAGATGGTGTATTTGCTGCCGATCCCATCAAAAATCCCAAAGCAAAAATGTATACCTCATTAACCTATGACGAAGTAGTCGAACAACGTTTAGGTGTGATGGATTTGAACGCCATTTTATTGTGTCGGGATAATGGATTGCCTCTACGAGTATTTAATATGAATAAACCTGATGTGCTTCAACGTATTCTTTTGGGTGAAGAGATAGGTACGCTCATAAAAAGATAAACAGAGCCGCGACTGTGAGGGAGCGGTGCTTTTAACGAAACTCATTTTTGAAAAAACGAGAACAATATGCAACAAACACTCAAAGACTCTGAAACGCGCATGCAAAAAAGCATCGACGCATTCAAACACGAAACATCAAAGCTGCGAACAGGGCGCGCCCATCCCAGTTTACTGGAAAGTATTCGCGTGGATTATTACAACAATGAAACACCTTTAAGCCAAATAGCCAACATCACCGTGGGTGATCCACGCACTTTGGTTATCACACCGTGGGAAAAACGTATGATTCCTACCATTGAAAAAGCCATTATGGCATCCGGTCTTGGATTAAACCCCACTACAACAGGCGACATTATTCGCGTTCCATTACCCGCACTCACCGAAGAACGTCGCAAAGATTTAATTAAAGTCGTTCGCAACGAAGCAGAAAATGCGCGCGTCAGTATTCGAAATGCTCGTCGTGATGCAAATAACGTACTTAAAGAAGCGTTAAAGAATAAAGAAATTGCAGAAGATGAAGAGCGTCGTCAAGCAGAAGCGATCCAGAAATTAACAGATAAATTTATTGCTGAAGTGGATCACTTACTCGCAGCAAAAGAAACTGATTTAATGGCGATTTAATATTCGATGAGTGAATCAACCCTTCCGCGGCATGTCGCAATCATCATGGATGGAAATGGTCGTTGGGCTAAACAACGACTATTGCCTCGTGCTGCCGGACACAAAGCGGGGGTGGAAGCGGTTCGCCAAGTGATCAAAGCGTGCGTTGAAAAAAAAATTGAAATCCTCACTCTGTTTGCTTTCAGCAGTGAGAATTGGCGACGGCCCGTGCAAGAAGTGAATTACCTCATGGACCTTTTTGTTTCGGCACTCGAGCATGAAGCCAAAAAATTACACGAACAAAATATTAAGCTGAGCTTTATTGGCGATCGTTCTCGTTTTACTGAAAAACTTCGTCACTATATGCTCGATGCAGAGCGACTCACGGCCGATAATACGGGATTGATTGTAGTGATTGCAGTGAATTACGGTGGTCAGTGGGATATTTGTGAGGCAATGCGACAATTGGCTGTTGAAATTGAAGAAGGTCGTTTAACGAGTCAACAGTTATCACCGCAGCACATTGAAGACAGATTAACAACCGCTCATTTGCCACCGCCGGATCTTTTTATCAGAACGAGCGGTGAACAACGGATTAGCAATTTTCTTTTATGGCAGCTCGCTTACAGTGAATTGTATTTTACAAATGTTTTCTGGCCTGATTTTGGTGCTGAAGAATTAGAAAAAGCCCTCGCTTTTTATACCAATCGCGAGCGTCGTTTTGGATATACGAGTGATCAATTGAAGGTTTAAGTGATTAACAGAGCCGCGTTGAGGTTTGACTTTGTTACAAAAAAAGCTTAGCACGCCTTCCTCCGCAGGGGGAAGGTGACGCGAAGCGTCGGATGGGGGGATATTTGTGTGTTTTCTCGCAGTTTCAAAAAGTATTTTTGATTCCCCCATCCGGCCTTTAGCCACCTTCCCCCTACGGAGGAAGGCGTGCTAAGCGTTTTTTGTACGGTCGCGGCTCTGTTTTAAAAAATGAAGAATTAGAAAAAGCCCTCGCTTTTTATACCAATCGCGAGCGTCGTTTTGGATATACGAGTGATCAATTGAAGGTTTAAGTGATTAACAGAGCCGCGTTGAGGTTTGACTTTGTTACAAAAAAGCTTAGCACGCCTTCCTCCGCAGGGGGAAGGTGATGCGAAGCGTCGGATGGGGGGATATTTGTGTGTTTTCTCGCAGTTTCAAAAAGTATTTTTGATTCCCCCCATCCGGCCTTTAGCCACCTTCCCCCTACGGAGGAAGGCGTGCTAAGCGTTTTTTGTACGGTCGCGGCTCTGTTTTAAAAAATAATGCTAAAGTTTTTTATAGGCGACTTATTATGATTAAACGTATTTTAACGGCTCTAGTATTAATTCCGATTTTTGTTTTATTACTATTTTTGCTATCGCCCAAAGCATTTTGCTTATTCACGGGAGCCATTGTTCTGTGGGCCGCGTGGGAATGGTCATCGCTCATGGGCATCCAATCCGCAAAACGTCGTTTCATTTATCCCGTGCTCACATTTTTTTTACTGATTGGATCGATGTGGTTTTATATTCCTGGCGTGATCATAGCCTCCGTCATATGGTGGCTGGTTGCCTTATTGTTAGTTGTTTCCTATCCGAAATTAAATCAGACATGGTCCAAAAGTATTTTCATCCGCGGATTGATGGGCTTTATGGTCCTCATTCCTTGCTGGTTAGCCATCAACTCGATACGAAATTTTTCCGACGATGGTATTTATATTTTGTTATTTTTATTTGTGTTGGTGTGGGGCGCAGACTCAGGCGCTTATTTTGCTGGAAAGTGTTGGGGAAAGACTTTATTACTTCCCAATGTCAGCCCGGGTAAAAGCTGGCAAGGCGTATGGGGAGCGCTCATTACAACGTTAGTCATCACCTTGATTGCGCTTTTTCGAATACAAGCCTCTTATAAAATAGGACTTTTTGCTTGCGCAGTCACCTTGATGACCGTGCTATTTTCCATCGTGGGTGATTTATTTGAAAGCATGCTCAAGCGAAATGCAGGCATAAAAGATTCAGGCCGATTACTCCCAGGGCATGGCGGCATTCTGGATCGAATTGATAGTCTAACGGCAGCGGCACCCCTCTTCCTGTTCGGCACAGATCTTATGCAAAAAATATTTTCTTGATTTATCCTCCCAAACATCTGGATAATTGGCGCTCTGTTTTACCGGCATACAAAATGGGCATTATGAAAAAACAAATTTTATTGGTTTTATTACTACTCACTGCATTGTGCGTCAATGCGTGGGCGGCAGAATCGTTCGTGGTCAGAAAAATTTCGATAGAAGGATTGCAGCGCGTATCCTCTGAAACGGTTTATAGTTATTTGCCGATTAAAACAGGCGAAACACTTCGACCCGAAAAAACAGGTGCCATTATCAATGCACTCTATAAAACAGGTTTTTTTGAACATATCTCCCTCGCGCGCGAAGGTAACACGCTCATCATCAAAGTGATTGAACGCCCGACGATTGGCCGGTTGAAGATTTCAGGCAATTCTTCTATTGCGACCGATAAGCTGACGACTGTGATGCGAGGCGTTGGAGTCGCAGAAGGGCGCGTGTATGACAGCGTGATATTAGAAAAAATTAAACAAAGTTTATTGGAGCAATATTATTCGGTCGGTCGTTACAATGCACAAGTGAATGTCACTGTCACTTCCATGGACCGTAATCGCGTACTCGTTAAAATTGATATTTCAGAAGGACTGATCGCCAAAGTAAGACGCATTAATATCATTGGTAATCATGTTTTCAGTGAAAAAACACTCGATAAACAATTGGATCTTACCACTCCCGGCATTGTGACTTTCTTCACGCAAACAGATCACTATACTCAAGAAAAACTCGATTCCAGTCTGGAAAAGTTGCGTAATTATTATATGGATCGCGGCTATTTCAAATTTGCAGTCAAATCGTCTCAAGCGGCTCTCACACCGGATCGCAAATCGATTTTTTTAACGATCGTCGTGGATGAAGGCGTTGTTTACACGGTCAAAGGAGTGAACGTAGTGGGCGATACGATTGTCCCGCGCGAAGAATTGCTGCATGACGTGCATATCAAATCCGGCACAATATTTTCACGTCAAGCTGTCATGGACGGTGAAAAAGCCATCACAGATAAATTAGGTAGTCAGGGTTATATTTTTACGGTTGTTTCTGTGCAAACCAAAGTGGATGAAGCAAACAAACAGGTTTTCTTAACGTATGAAGTCAAACCGGGCAAGCGTGCGTATGTTCGCCATGTTTATTTTACAGATAATTCCAAAACAAATGATGAAGCACTGCGCCGCGAAATCCAGCAAATGGAAGGAGCACCTGTCTCTACTGTAAAACTTGAAGAATCAAAACATCATTTGAGTTTGCTGCCCTATATTCGCAATGTCGATATGAATGTCGAACCTGTCGCAGGGACAGATGACAATGTGGATGTGAATTACAAAGTCACTGAAGATAATGCGGCGCAAGCGAATTTTAGTATTGGTTATTCGCAACTGGATCATTTGATTTTGGGCGCTGGTTTGAATCAAAAGAATTTCATGGGAACAGGTAAAACGCTGGGATTGAATTTATCGCACAGTCGCTATCAGCAGTTTTACGGTATTAACTACATGAACCCATACTACACACCCGATGGGATCAGTCGCAGTATCAATTTATCCGCTTCCAAAACAGATCCTCGCGCGGCGAATCTGACACGCAGTTACAATACCGATCAGTATGCTGCTTCTGTGATTTATGGAATCCCACTGGGCCAAGAAAAAAATGTGTTTAACACATTACAACTGGGTTATGGGTATGAACAAACACTGGTGAAATTATCTAACAGTGTTTCTCAGCAAGTGCAGGCTTTTGTGAATCAGCACGGTCGCCTTTTCCAACAAATCGATGTGATTGCGGGTTTGTCACGGGATGGTCGTGATAAGGCTATTTTCCCGACGACAGGCGGCATACAAACTCTCAGCGCGAATTTATATGTTCCCGCAACTTCGCATTCTTTGCGATATTACACACTGGGTTATAACGGCAAGTGGTATCAGCCCATTACTGAAAAATTCATTGCGACAGTGAGAGGGGATTTGGGATACGGCACGGCATTTGATGGCGCGCAAAATTATCCTTTCTTCAAGAATTTTTATGCGGGTGGTATGGATTCGGTTCGTGGTTATGAGCCGAATAGTTTAGGTCCTAAAGATTCCAATGGAGATCCCACCGGCGGTAACGTGTTAGTGGCGGGAAGTTTGGGTCTTATTTTCCCGAACTATATTTCCGATAGTTTGCGCACGTCCGTGTTTGTGGATGCCGGTAATGTTTATAACACTTACAACAACAGACAATATGCAGGGACTGGCTCAGGCAGCTTACGTTATTCAACCGGTATTGAAGCCGATTGGTTAACACCACTGGGTCTGATCGATCTCAGCGTGGGGAAAGCATTGAATCTGAAACCAGGCGATAGCAGCGAATTTTTTCAATTTTCTCTAGGTGCTAATTTCGGATAAACATGACATACTATCGAACTTTACTGCCATGTCATTCCCGCGAAGGCGGGGATCCATTAAGATAGATTCCCGCCTTCGCGGGAATGACATTCTCAGATGGATTGTTTAACTTAATGGTAGTGGCTGTCGGACTTGGGAATTTTTTAAGTTTAACTAATTGGAGATCACTATGAAGAAGGTTTTGGCGGTTATCGGCTCTATCTTATTGGTAGGTGGAACACAAGCTTATGCAGCAACAGCTACAGCTGCATCAACATCAACTCCTATTGTTGCAGTCGTTAATGTGCAGCAAATATTCCAGCAATCACCCAAGATTGCAGAGTTGAACAAAAAGCTGCAAGGTCAATTCAAAGGTCGTCAAGAAAAACTGATTGCTTCACAAAAATCGTTGCAAGATGAATTAGATAAATTCAAGAAAGATGCTTCTACAATGAGTCAAAAAGAAAAAGATGACATGCAGAAGAAAATTGTTGACGACCAAACTGCGTTGTCAAAAGATGCTAATACATTCCAACAAGATTTGAGCAAAGAACAAAATAAAATCATGAAGGGTGTTTTATCACAACTGAATGAAATTATTTCCGGGATTGCTAAGAAAAATGGCTACACGCTTGTTTTAGATTCTCAAGCAGTTGTTTATGCTGCTGACAGTGCAGATATCACGAAGCAAGTAGCAAGCGGATTTGATAAATAATCAATTGCAATACTAGGTTAGAATGTAGGGTGGATTAGGTGCGCTTTTTGCACCGTAATCCACCGAAATATAAAAAGCGTTTTTTTATTTGGTGGATTACGGTGCAAAAAGCGTACCTAATCCACCCTACATCAAAAAGAGTTAAAATCAAAATGCGCAAGACATACACCTTATCCCAACTCACTCAAAATCTCGAAGTCACAATCAAAGGCGATGCTCAGTGTGTCATCGAGGGAGTCTGCACGATTCAAGATGCACAGCCAGGACGCATTACTTTTTTAATGAATCCCCTCTATAAAAAATACTTACCGACCACCCAGGCTTCTGCAGTGATTATGACAGTGGAGGATTTTGAAAACTGTCCTACAAATGCCTTGATTTGCCGGGATCCATATTACACATACGCTCAGATTGCTGCATTTTTCGATGATAGACCCCAACCCACTGCAGGGATCCATCCCACTGCCGTGATTGGACAACACTGTCAGATCCATTCCTCAGCCAGTATCGGCGCAAATTGTGTAATAAATGATAACGTTCGTATCGATGCTGGTGCTATAATTGGCGCCGGTTGCGTGGTTGGCGAGTTTTCAGAGATCGGCGAAAGTTCCCGTCTGGATGCGAATGTGACCCTTTATCACAAAATTACCGTCGGAAAGCGTGTCGTTGTAGCCAGTGGCACAGTCATTGGTAGCGACGGTTTTGGAATTGCCAAACACCAAGGTATCTGGCACAAAGTCCCTCAGCTGGGACGCGTGATTATCGAAGATAATGTAGAGATTGGCTCGAACTGTTCCATCGATCGGGGAGCCATTGACGATACAGTCATTGAGCAGGGCGCCAAGCTCGATAACTTGATCCAGGTTGGACACAATGTTCGCATTGGTCGAAGCACTGCTATTGCAGGTTGTGTGGGTATTTCAGGCAGCACGACCATTGGAAATAATTGTTTGGTCGGCGGTCAGTCGGGTTTTGCTGGACACATTACAGTAGCTGATAATGTCGCTGTAACGGGCGGGACGGAAGTCTCTAAATCGATTCGTGAGCCGGGTGTTTATTCTTCGGGTTTAGGTGGATTAGTCACGAATTTGGAACGACGAAAAAATACAGCGCGATTTCAGCGTTTGGAAACATTGTATACGCGTGTAAAGGAATTAGAGCAAGCGTTGACTGAATTAACGGAGAAAAAGAATACATGAAAGGCGTCATGGATATTCATGAAATATTAAAATATTTACCGCATCGGTCTCCGTTTCTTTTGATCGATCGTGTGATTGAAATAAAAGAGGGTGAATCCATTGTCGCATTGAAAAATGTCACAATGAATGAACCATTTTTTGCAGGGCATTTTCCAGGGTTGCCTGTGATGCCAGGTGTTCTGATTCTTGAAGCATTAGCACAAGCCGCAGGTGTGCTCGCTTATAAATCAACGAATACATTGCCTGCAGATGGTACGCTTTATTTGTTCGCTGGAATCGATAATGCAAGATTCCGCCGTGTGGTAGAACCAGGAGATCAACTTCGTTTGGAAGTGAAATTACTTCGTGCGAAAAAAGAAATTTGGAAGCTAGAAGGCGCTGCATATGTGGATGGCGAATTAGTCTGCTCTGCTGAGTTAATTAGTGCACGAAGAGGTTAGTGTTGTGATACATCCTACAGCTATTATCGATCCGTCAGCCAAAATTGCTGATCATGTAGAAATCGGTCCGTGGACGTTGATTGGTCCTGAAGTTGAAATTGGCGAAGGGACTTGGATTGGCCCGCACGTCGTGATTAAGGGATTAACCAAAATTGGTAAAGAGAATAAAATTTTTCAATTCGCATCGTTGGGTGAAGATCCGCAAGACAAAAAATTTCAGGGTGAAAAAACGTATTTAGAAATTGGCGATCGCAATATCATTCGTGAATTTTGCACATTCAATCGTGGGACAGTACAAGATAAATCCGTAACGCGTATCGGGAATGATAATTTATTCATGGCCTATGTTCATCTTGCCCATGATTGTATTGTTGGAAATCATACTATTTTTGCAAATAATGCATCGCTGGCAGGTCATGTCATCGTGGAAGATTTTGTTGTGATGAGTGGTTTTTCTGGCGCATCACAATCGTGTCGCGTGGGCGCTCACAGTTTTGCATCAATGGGTTCCATGATTGACAAAGATGTGCCCCCGTTTGTCAAAGTCTCTGGTTATTATGCTAAACCGTTTGGTTTGAATGTAGTGGGTATGCGTCGTCGCGGATTTTCTGCTGAAACAATGCTGTCTCTCCGTCGGGCCTACAAAGTAATTTATCGGCAAGGCCTCACCATCAAACAAGCGATTGAAAGTTTAGAAGAGATGTTGGTAACTTGTCCTGAAGTGCAATTGTTTATCGATTTTATCAATAGTTCTGAGCGTGGATTGGTTCGTTAAAAGAATTTTAAGTTAGCAGAGTGCTAGGGCCTCTACCGAAGCGTCATCCCGCGACGCTCTTTAAGCGGGACCCAGTGACTTTCTTAAATTTTATTCGAAAAACAACTTAAAAAAGTCGCTGGGTCCCGCTTAAAGAGCGTCGCGGGATGACGCTTTGGTAGAGGTCGTGGGTGAGGGGGGGAATGATAACTAATAATCACATCGGCATTTTAGCAGGCGAAGCTTCCGGCGATTTGCTCGGCGCAGGATTGATAAATGCCCTGCATGCAGAGCGACCCCATCTTGAATTTGTCGGAATGGGCGGTCCCAACATGATTGCAGCGGGTTGTCACAGCTTGCATGAAATGGATCGACTCTCTGTCATGGGATTGGTTGAACCACTCTGTCGACTACCTGAATTATTTCGTATTCGTCGCAACTTGTACGACTATTTTATTCAACACCGTCCCTCTGTTTTTATTGGAATTGATTCGCCCGATTTTAATTTGGGATTGGAATTAAAGCTGCGTCAAAAAGGGATTCCTGTTATTCACTATGTCAGTCCCTCTGTGTGGGCCTGGCGTCAAAAACGCATATTTAAAATCGCAAAAGCAACCGATTTAGTATTGACACTGTTTCCATTCGAAGCGGATTTTTATAAAAAACATAACGTGCCCGTGGAGTTTGTTGGCCATCCCTTAGCGGATCTTATTCCATTACAAAATGATAAATTCGCCGCACGAAAAAAATTACAGTTAGATCCAGATGCTACCATCATTGCCATTTTGCCCGGCAGTCGACGTAATGAAATAAAATATTTAGCTGAACGGTTTTTAGCAACCGCCCATCTGTGTTGGAAAAAACGTCCGCACATTCAATTTATCACTTCTGCTGTGAATGAAAAACGTTATCAAGAATTACAATCGATTCATCAAACGCAATTTCCGGATTTACCACTCACTTTTTTTCAGGGATGTTCGCATGATGTGATGGAAGCATCGGATGTCATCCTGGCAACATCCGGCACGGTGACATTAGAAGCGATGCTGTACAAGCGCCCGATGGTCATCGCGTATCGAATGGCAAATTTAACGTATCAATTAGCAAAACATTTAGTGAAATTAAAATATATTGGTCTTCCCAATTTGTTAGCAGATGAGAAGTTGATTCCTGAATTTATCCAAGACGCAGCAACACCTGAAAATATGAGTGCAGCTTTATTAGATTATCTCGATCATCCTGAAAAAATAGCCACCCTAGAAAAAAAATTTTTAGAGATACATCAACAATTGCGGTGTGGCGCAAATCAACGAGCGGCGAGAGCGGTTTTAGAATTATTATCAATATAAAACGAGGAGAAAGGTATGGCTAACACACGAGAAAATCAGGTGGTGTCTGAAGAGGATCTATCGAAATGGATAAAGCAAGCACATGCGTATAGAGAGCAATGGAAAGGACTTTATGCAGAGGCAGAGCGTTTGGAAAAACAACCTTCGGAAGAAACAAAAGGTTCGAAAGAAGATCTTTTGAAGGCATATTCGGATGTGATAGATGTTATTCACTTAGCAAGTGAAATTAACAAAAGAATATTCGCCCAGTATAATGCTTGTAGGAAGTTCCAGCTGGCTTTAGTGCACGCCACAGAGCTTTTGGAGGAATTTGAAACGATTTATCAAATACATAAGAGACAAAACCAGAAAGAAGAACAACGTGTTGCTCAAGAGGAGCTTGCCAATCAACAGGAAATCATGGCTGGGATATATGGAGGCTTGGCATCAAAAAAGAAATCATTGATGGCGGCAGAAAAAGAGATTGAGTATTACGAGAAAGCTAGGAATACATATGTGCAGCTTAATGATTATTGGAACATGGATGCACGTAAAAAAAAGGAATACCAGGATAAAAAACGCGAAATAGACTCTATTTTAAAGCAAGAAAATAGGGAATTAATCAAGAATAAAAAATTACCTGAGTGGAATACTCAGAAAAAATCTCTTTCTTTAAAAGAATCAGAAGAATCAAAAAAATCAAAAGAATCGAAAAAATCATCTGCTACTATACTTGCGATCCTTCCCACGCTTAATAAAAAATCGGGAGCAGAAAGTTCGAAAGAAGATAGTGGGGTTGTTAACTTTTTTTCAGCACAACAAACTGATTGGCCACCGTTTGAATTTGAGCCGGGTTTTTTTGCAGAAGCACAAGCGACGCCTCCTCCGATTGACAAGACTAACTTGCCACGAGGGTGGGTGACATCACCAGCTATCTTGCATTCAGGTCGATCATCAAAGACCGTAAAGAAGCAGGCATCAGATCAGACGAATACGACTACAGTGGCACCACCATCCGCATTTTCTTTATAACAAAATAACTAGCCATGCATGACAATTCATGATTTCTTTGTGTCGATGAAGAAACAGGGAAGTTCTTGTTGAGAGTTTTTGTGACGTTTGACTTTTGCAGGGCCTTGAGCCGTGGGTCCCCTTCCTTCCATTTTGTTTTTTAAAATGGAGGGAAGGGAAAGGGTTGGGAGGTTTTAAATGAAACATATTGGTTCAAATGTTCGTTCACTACGAAAAAGTATGACAGATGCAGAGCAGCATCTTTGGTATCACCTGCGCGCAAAAGGATTAAAAGGATATAAATTTAGAAGACAACATTTAATCTACCCTTATATTGTCGATTTTGTTTGCCTGAGCAAGAAATTGATTGTGGAGTGTGACGGCGGTCAACATCTCGAGCAAGAAAATTACGATGAAAAGCGTACTCATTTTTTAGAAGCGCAAGGATATAAAGTGATACGTTTTTGGAATGATATGATTTTGCAAGAAACGACCTTGGTGCTTGAGGTCATTTATGACGCGTTAGAAGAGCCCTCCCAACCCTCATCCCTTCCCTCCATTTAAAAAACAAAATGGAAGGAAGGGGACCCACGGCTCAAGACCACACAAAAGTCGCGGCAAGAAGTCCCTTCTCCACGCAGTGTTGAGGAATCGACACGAATTTTAAGAAAATGCACTACTAAATCAAGGAAATATAAATAGCCATGCATGACAATTCATGATTTCTTTGTGTCGACGAAGAAACAGGGAAGTTCTTGTTGAGAGTTTTTGTGACGTTTGACTTTTGCAGGGCCTTGAGCTGTGGGTCCCCTTCATGGAAGGAAGGGGACCCACAGCTCAAGACTACACAAAAGTCACGACAAGAAGTCCCTTCTCCACGCAGTGTTGAGGAATCAACACGAATTTTAAGAAAATGCACTACTAAATCAAGGAAATATAAATAGCCATGCATGGCAATTCATGATTTCTTTGTGTCGACGAAGAAACAGGGAAGCTCTTGTTGAGAGTTTTTGTGACGTTTGACTTTTGCAGGGTCTTGAGCTGTGGGTCCCCTTCCTTCCATGAAGGGGACCCACAGCTCAAGACTACACAAAAGTCACGACAAGAAGTCCCTTCTCCACGCAGTGTTGAGGAATCGACACGAATTTTAAGAAAATGCACTACTAAATCAAGGAAATATAAATAGCCATGCATGACAATTCATGATTTCTTTGTGTCGACGAAGAAACAGGGAAGTTCTTGTTGAGAGTTTTTGTGACGTTTGACTTTTGCAGGGCCTTGAGCTGTGGGTCCCCTTCATGGAAGGAAGGGGACCCACAGCTCAAGACTACACAAAAGTCACGACAAGAAGTCCCTTCTCCACGCAGTG
>Ga0207055_1051_pt1 | contig 30179 bp, 33 predicted proteins | sample Alteio_BWMinCont_57_FD_153293 | JGI IMG/M metagenome (GOLD analysis project Ga0207055, IMG submission 153293) | Enriched cells from forest soil in Barre Woods Harvard Forest LTER site, Petersham, Massachusetts, United States -... | ecosystem: Environmental > Terrestrial > Soil > Temperate forest >...
GCACGGCAAGCCGCCTAAGCGAGATATGGCCAACTCGGCATCCATTTTCAACGCCGATGCCGCCGCGATCGGAAAAGCCGCTGCTTCGTTGCGCAACGGCAGACTGGTCGCATTTCCAACCGAAACCGTCTATGGCCTTGGTGGCGACGCAACGAACGATAAAGCGGTGGCTGCCATATACGCCGCCAAAGGCCGGCCGCAATTCAACCCACTGATCATTCATGTTGCCGAGCCATCAGCGCTCGATGATTTGATCGAATGGAACGAAACCGCGCGATTGCTGGCGGCGCAATTTTGGCCCGGACCTTTAACACTGGTCCTACCACGCAAAAAGACATGTCCTGTATCCCTTCTGGCCAGCGCAGGCATGGATACGCTCGCGGTACGCATCCCTTCACACCCTGTTGCGCAGCAATTGCTAAAAGAAGTGGGCCTACCAATCGCAGCCCCCCAGCGCCAATGCGTCCGGCAAGCTCAGCCCCACAACGCCAGTACATGTCGCGGAATCTTTAGGTGACCAAGTCGATATGATCCTTGCCGGCGGCAAATCGCAAATCGGCTTGGAATCCACTGTGCTTAATCTGACGTCGCCAAAGCCAAGTATCTTGCGCCCCGGCGGCGTAACCAAGGAACAATTGGAAAAAGTTTTGGGCTATTCGATTGAAACCGTCACACACGCAGACGATGGTGCAAAACTATCACCCGGTATGCTTGTCAGCCATTACGCCCCTGACCTCCCCTTACGCCTCAATGCGGATTCCGCAAAAGACGATGAAGCCTTTTTGATGTTCGGACCCGGTGTCTTTATCAAAGGTGGTGCGATGCGCCTCAATTTGAGCGAGAAAGGCGATCTGAACGAAGCGGCAGCCAATCTGTTCGCCATGTTGCGACAACTCGATCAGCCCTGCTTTCACAGCATTGCAGTGATGCAAATTCCAGATGTGGGATTGGGTGCTGCGATCAATGATCGCTTGAAACGCGCAAGTGTAAGATAATTTAGCGCCGCTTACGCGGCCGGCGGCGTTCCTGATACGTCTTGGCCATGGGCCCTGCGATACCAATACCGATACCCGCAAAAACAAACGCCAGACCCGCAGTCATGGATCCCATTGTTATTGTAAGAAGGCCGGCGCCGATAATTGTTGCCGAAGAGGCCGGACAAAGCTCCGAGTAAATATCGAGACTATGCAGAGCGCGCTTTGCCATAAAAATCCCCAATTGAGTCTTTACACCACTAAAATACCCCATTCGTGGTGAAGGGATTCTTAAAATTTAAGATAAATTATCTAAACCCTTATAATCGCTCAAGACTCAAGCCATACCGCCGAGAATTGCCATCGCATCCCGCTTGCCATGCGCGGAAAGAGCCGCGGTTCCCAAGGATGCCATATTGCCGTTATCCATATTCATTTGCGCCAGGATCACATTGGCATACAGCGAAGATGTATCGATCTTTCCGCCGCTCATAACTGGCGGCGTGAAGTTTCCTGAACTTGTATAAGCCGCGCTTGCTACTGCATAAGAGGAAGACGGTAACGAGCTTTGTGTTGGCATCTGTGCGCTGGCGACCATTGTGCTGGACGATGGTCCATCAAACTTCTGGGCAAAATGCTGATAGATTTGCTGCAGGCTGCGCGGTTGTCCTTCGGCATTATAGAAAACTGAAGGATTGGCTGCAGCGGCATCCGGTAATACGGTAGCCGCATTGGCTTTCGGATTCGCCTTCATTGTATTAAGAAAATCACTGGCGCCACCGGCGCCCAGAAAATGCGCGAGATACAAATCCGTCGCACCAATCTTGCCGCCGACGTTGGCCTTAAGGGAACTGAGATTATCCTTATCCAGCTCGCCCGCCATCTCAGCCGAAATCTGCGGGTCCTTGCGTAAATTCAAAATCGCCTGCTTTACAGTTGGATTGCTGACATGATTAACGCCATTACCATCGGTCTGGATCTGGCTGGCATAAGCGCCCAACCCATACTGATCGCCATGTTCCTTGACCATTTGCAGCCAGGTCTGATTAGTGAACTGGAACAGGCCCGTGGCGCTACTGGAGCTTGCCTTGGCATTAGGGTCAAAACCGCTTTCCTGCGATGCTTTGTTCAGCAGGTAGGAAAAATCTACCCCTGTCCGGGCAGCAGCCGTCTTGATTGCCTGCGTTATCCGCTGCGGCAATCCGGCGATACCGGCCTGATTCACTGAGGAATCTGGCTGGTTTTGCGGTAGGACAAGGTTAATCAAGACTTATTCCTTCACTAAAGCAGAATTTTCCACCCGTCTATAGGTAAGCAAGGGGTGTGCCAAAGAAGGATGTGGACAAATCACACCAAAATATTGGTATTAGCGCTCATTTTGGCTTCGGCCTTTTGTTTCACTTCGTTTTTAATGTCGTCGGCCATTTGCTTCAAAATGGCATTACGCTGAGCCGGCGGCATCGCTGCAAGGCTTTGTTCGGTTAAATGATGGGCTTTCAGCCATGCATCGATCATCCTTTGGCCGGGCGATTCTTTCATATAATTGAGAAATTGCTGTTCGACGCTCTGTCCCGACGTGGGTGCTGGCGCGAGGCTTGAACTTTGGGAATTTGCAGGCGTTGCTTGCGGCGGGGCGTTCGACGTGCCCGATGTGCCGTTCAGGAGTTGATAATTGATAAATCCGGAGCTACCGATAGCTTGAAGACCCATTGGAACTTTCCTTTAGACACAGTTTTTACCTATCTAAAAGCAAGCAAGACACATGCCAATTTATATGGATTCAGCAGCACACCAGCCGCTAGCCCAGGCCCATTGAAAATTATAGCCACCAAGCCAGCCGGTAACATCCACAGCCTCGCCAATCACGTATAACCCCGGCACATCATTCGCCATCATGGTTTTAGAGGACAGTGTCGTGGTTGCGATGCCACCCAAAGTTACTTCCGCCTTGGCATAACCTTCAGAACCCGCCGGCGTCACGTGCCAGCCATTAATCCGCGCTGCCAGTTTATGAAGTTCTTTATCTGGTAGGGTCCCGATAGGCTTCTCGGCATGATCACCCTCGACCAGCACGCGCGCCAGCCGCTGCGGCAAAACTTGCCCAAGGATGGTCTTAATCTCGGCCTTCGGCCGCAACTTCTTATGCTCCACTAGATAATCAGCCGCAGATATATCCGGTAACAGATTGAGTGTCAGCGTATCGCCCTCCTTCCAGCAGGATGAAATTTGTAGGATTGCAGGCCCTGAAATGCCGCGATGTGTAAACAGCATATTCTCGCGAAACTTGTATTTTCCAAGCTGCGCCACGACTTCCAGCGCCACGCCACTCAAAGGTTCCGTCACCAACAATTTATCCTGATCAAGTGTCAGTGGCACAAGCGCCGGGCGTATATCCGTCAGCTTCACCCCAAACCGCTTTGCCATGCGATAGGTAAAATCGGTTGCGCCCATTTTGGGAATAGAAAGACCGCCGGTCGCCAGCACGACATTGCTCGCGACAAAATTTCCCTGATCGGTTTCAACGCGAAAATCATCCACCTTGACGATATCTGAAATCTTGCAGTTCAGCTTTATCTCAACACCAGCCGCCTCGCATTCCGTGAGTAGCATAGCGACAATATCCCGCGCCGAACTATCGCAAAATAATTGTCCCAAAGTTTTTGTATGATAGGCGATGCCATGTTTTGTGACCAAAGCGATGAAATCGGCGGGCGTATAACGCTTCAGCGCCGATTTGCAGAAATGCGGATTGTCGGAGAAAAAACGATCAGGCGCTGTATTCACATTAGTGAAATTGCAGCGCCCGCCCCCAGAGATCAGGATTTTTGCTCCAACTTTTTCTGCGTGATCCAGCAGCAGAACACGTTTGCCGCGCTGCCCTGCCCGCATGGCACACATTAACCCTGCGGCGCCAGCGCCTATGATAACAACATCGAGTTTTTCCATGACAGGGGTATAGCGTGAAATTGCCGTGCCGCCACTGGCTGAATGGGGCTGTTTTCCTGTAAAAAGCGCCTTTAATAATAATTTAAACTCATCCGTCTCAAATCACTCATGTCTTTAGAGATAATGAACGAAAGCGGTTTAGATGATCCCTTATACCCCTCCTCTCGATGATATTCGGTTTCTGCTCACGCGCCTGATCGGGCTCGAGAAATTGGTAGAGCTGCCGGGCTATGAAGCCGTCGGCGATGATGTGGTCGAAGCCGTTCTCGATGAAACCGCCAAAATCGCAGCCGAGATATTCGCCCCCCTCAACGATGCCGGTGACAAGCACGGCGCCATATTCGAAAAAGATATCGTTACAATGCCACCGGGTTTCAAAGACGCCTATCAGGCTTTTGTTGATGGCGGCTGGAACGGCTTGCCGGTTGAAACCGAACTTGGCGGACAAGGATTGCCCTGGACGATCGGTATGCCGGTGCAGGAAATGCTGCAATCGTCCAATCTGGCGCTGGCGCTCTGCACATTACTTAATCAGGGCGCGGTTGATCTGCTGGCAGTCCACGGCAGTGATGCGTTGAAAACCAAATATCTGCCGAAAATGGTCAGTGGTGAATGGACCGGCACGATGAACCTTACGGAACCGCAAGCCGGCTCCGATGTCGGCGCCGTTCGCAGTAAAGCTGTGCGCGAAGGCGACCATTACCGTATCACCGGCCAGAAAATCTTTATCAGCTACGGCGATCACGATCTGACCGACAATATTATGCATCTGGTGCTCGCCCGCCTGCCAGATGCGCCAGAAGGCACAAAAGGCCTTTCGCTATTTCTCGTGCCGAAAGTTCTGGTCAAGGATGACGACTCACTCGGCGATAAGAACGATGTGCGTGTTGTTTCCATCGAACACAAACTCGGCCAGCATGCCAGCCCCACTTGCGTTATGGCTTATGGCGATAAAGGCGGCGCAATAGGTTATCTCGTAGGTACTGAAAACGGCGGCATCGCCGCGATGTTCACGATGATGAACAATGCTCGCATTGGCGTCGGCATTCAGGGCCTTGCGCTTATGGAACGCAGTTATCAGCAAGCACGTGATTTCGCCAGAACCCGCGTGCAAAGCCGCGACATCGCCAAACCAAAAGAACCGCCGGTGACGATTATTCATCATCCCGATGTACGGCGCATGCTACTGTGGATGAAATCGCATATCGAGGCAGCACGAGCTCTCGCCTATACTTGTGCTTACGCTGTCGATGTCAGCAAGCATGCGCCCGACGAAAGTCGTAAGAAATGGGGGCTTGCCCGCGTTGATCTACTAACGCCAATTGTCAAAGCGTGGCTCACGGATCTCAGCAACGAAGTAACGTCGATGGCAATACAGGTTTTTGGCGGCATGGGCTTTATCGAGGAAGCCGGTGTGGCTCAGCATATGCGCGACGCGCGCGTTCTGGCAATTTACGAAGGTACGAACGGCATTCAGGCGAATGATCTGGTGTTCCGCAAACTGGCCCGCGATAACGGCGCGGCTTTCCGTGATTTGTTCACCGAAATGGAACGTTTTATGCCGCAGCTCGCCACACAAAAAGGCGACGATTGCGCCGCAATGCACAAGCATCTGTCGAAAGCACTGGCGAGCCTCCGCGAAGCGACCGAATGGATGATCAAGCAAGCCAAGGCCGATCCGGCAATAGCAGCTGCCAGCGCTGCGCCCTTTTTACGCTTGATGGGCAATGCCGTCGGCGGTTATTACCTGATTAAATCGGCCACATTGGCGAATGAAGATTTAGCCACGCGTTCCGGCGACCCCGACTTTCTTGGCGCCAAAATCATGACCGCGCGTTTTTATGCCGAACACGTCTTGCCACAATGCGGGGCCTTGGCCGTAACGGTTCTAGAAGGCGCTCAAGTTACGCTGTCTTTTCCAGAAGATTTTTAGGGGTACCCAGCACGATACACCTTTCGCGCGTCGGTGCTTGCCCGAGAACGCCCAGCGCGTCTTTGACGACAGAACTATAGCTCCCCAGAGAATGTGTTTCCTGTATACCAATCACCAGTTCCGTACCATCGTTTATCAAGGTTGCATAAGAAGTGCCCTGCCCCAGATTCGTAACTCTTTCGCGAAGCAATTGTTTTACGGTATTGCCTGAAACTTTATCGGTGACGGGAAAAGAAAAGAACCTGAGCTTTACATAATCAAAACGAGCACCCCAGCCGTTTCCTACTCTTCGGTCAATTTCGGCCGCAAAGCCTTCCTCTGCTTTCTTGCTCCATAAATCCTCGATCACATTCTTTACTGAAGTCGCGTCGACAGTTGCCGGCACTACAAGAAAGATTTTACTGCTGGCCTTCTCAAATAAACATGAAACGCTATAAGCCTCGCTGCTCACCCCAACAACGTTCCCCTCTCGAATGGCATTAAAAAGTACTTCTTCCCGCCAGACAGCAGCTACGATCGAGGACGGTTGAAAAACGATGGTTTGGTCCGGCGGTCTTTGCTTAAATTTTGCGTATGCTTTGCCGCGGATATGAAAGCGGTCGCAAACCAAAGCCTCACACGTTTTTATCAAAGCATGAAATTTCGTCCTTATTTTTCGTCTGCGCCATTCGACACTTTGCCGATGATCCAACATTTTTATATCGCTACTCATAAAGACCCTAAAATAACCCGTTCACGAAAAAGAACCGGCCCAGTCATGACAATTTTGTAGGATGCTTTCAAGTCGAAGAATGGATAGCGTTTTTTCCTCGTGGCGGACCCAATGGCCGGAACGGCGACCTACCCAAAGTGAGTAGTCCCGCACCCTAGTTCGCAATAATAAACATATGATGACTTAGTAAAGATCATTATAAATCAGGTAGATAGGATTTAAGGGTGACGCAAAAAATGCATCTTAATTCATTCCCCCTTAAACGAAGTGTGAGAAGGTGGTACTATAAGATAAGAATTGGAAGGGTTTAAATATTATGGCGATTTCGAACGCATCGTTTTCTATTAATCAGCAACTGCCGCCGGTCAATGGCGGTGACCATGTTGCTATTAAAAAACCGACACCCTCGACGAATGAGGCTCTGGCAGGTGCTGCGAATTCCGCCCCCACACCCACTCCACCGCCACCACAACCGGTGACGCCGCTGACAAATACGGTCAGTATTAGCCCGACACCCGCGGTTACAATAACCCTCAGCAGCAACGCGACTGCAGCCACGAATAATGTAAGCCCAGCACCGCCGACACCGGCAGTAACGCCTGCGGCAACCACACCCACGCCGCCGGTAGCGCAAAGCCAAGCGCCTGATGATACGACCAATGCACCCGCCGCAACCAGCACAACGGATAATACAAATACGTCGGCGAATAACTCACCGCCGCCAGCCCCCGCCACGGCTTCGGACAATACCCAGCCGGTCGGCATCTACACAGCTGTAGCCGCAGCGAATTCTTCGACAATTCGCGGCACAAGCGTCAACGTCGTTACGTAAAATTATCTGATTTTAAGAAAGCGCCTGCAGCTTGGCCTTGTTCACGGCCATATGAGCTTCCAACTGCGCACGTTCAGAATCGGTTTTTGCATCGGCGATATCTTCCGCCAGATCCTTGGCTTCCTGTTCCAGACTGCTGCGATCAAGCTTTGAGACAAGCACGGCTTCTTCAGCCAGAACCGTGCAGCGCTCGCCGGTCACTTCGGCAAAACCGCCAGCCACGAACAAACGCTCGGTTACTTCCGTATCGCTCTGTTCATAAACCTCAATCACGCCCGGGCGCACGGTAGTGATGAGTGGTGAATGCCCGATCAGAACGCCGAAGTCGCCTTCGCCACCCGGCACGGTCACCATAGCCACAGCCTTGCTGACCAGAAGCTTTTCTGGAGATACGAGTTCAAACTGGAGCTGGTCGGTCATTAGGGTCACCAAATCTTTTCTTACATTCCTCAACCAAAGCGGCGTGCACGATATTTGCCGAACTGGGCCGAGATGCTTCTACAGGAACCTCGTATTTTTTCAACCATTTCGTATCATGAAAAAAGCCGTTACTTCCTGTAAATCCCTGCGCAGTCCCATAGTCCCTTGTCACCATTTTTCCATCCACACCAACGATATAAAACAAGGACGGAATATCGGCTTCCGGCAAGCTATTAAAATGTTGCTTTTTATCCGCCAGAAAAACAACCAGACGCAAATCAGGGTTATCAAATTTACGAATCACGACAACGGGAACCAGTGGCGAAAGGCCAAGCTCTACCTTAATTTTTTCCAACTCTTGCTCTATTTCAGGTAACAAGCGGGCTTCACTGGAACGTGGACGGAGATAGCGATAACCAGCCTGTTCATAACGCTTTTTAAAATTGGCAATAGCTGGAAAACGCGGAGGTGCATTTGCATCCTGCATGTTCTGCAATGAACTGCCAGTAATGAAAAAACTTTCCAGCCGCACCAGATCCAGCTCAGCATTACTTGCAGAATAGGCACTCACCTTTTCCGCTCTTTTTACCGCGTGCCGGGCGCGTTTATACCAGGAAGAAATGGACCCACGCCAATCGGCAGGTGATTGGTCCAACTGCGAAGTCTCTACCAGTATGGTATCGCTCGCCATGCAAATAGCTCATAAACAGAATTTGCTAGTAACCTGTCCGGAATACCAGCAAACGATCCATGCATCAACAAAGATGCGCAAGTCGACTCATCGACCTTTACTTCAATAATGAACTCAACCAGAGGTAGAAATTTATGCTGCTTCCTTGGCCATTTTCTGGGCCTTGGCGATGGCTTCGTCGATGGTGCCGACCATATAGAAGGCCGATTCCGGCAAATGATCATATTCGCCCGCCACGATGCCCTTAAAGCCACGAATCGTTTCTTCCAGTTTCACGAACACACCCGGCGAGCCAGTAAAGACTTCGGCAACGTGGAACGGTTGCGACAGGAAGCGCTGGATCTTGCGCGCGCGCGATACGGTCAGGCGGTCTTCTTCCGAAAGCTCGTCCATGCCCAAAATGGCGATGATGTCCTGCAGCGACTTATAAGTCTGCAGAACCTTCTGCACTGAACGCGCCACCTCATAATGCTCGTCGCCCACAACGCGCGGATCGAGAATGCGGCTGGTGCTGTCCAGTGGATCGACGGCGGGATAAATGCCAAGTTCGGCAATCTGACGCGACAACACGGTGGTCGCATCCAAATGCGCGAACGATGTTGCAGGTGCCGGATCGGTGAGATCATCCGCCGGAACATAAATTGCCTGCACCGATGTGATTGAACCCTTATTTGTCGTTGTAATACGTTCCTGCAACGCCCCCATATCGGTTGCCAAGGTTGGCTGATAACCGACGGCCGATGGCATACGGCCCAACATTGCCGAGACTTCTGAGCCCGCTTGGGTGAAACGGAAAATGTTATCGACGAAGAACAGAACGTCCTGTCCTTCTTCATCACGGAAATACTCAGCGAGCGTAAGGCCGGTGAGGCCAACGCGGGCGCGGGCGCCAGGTGGCTCGTTCATCTGCCCATAGACAAGTGCTGCTTTCGATCCTGGGCCATCGGTCTTGATGACCCCAGATTCGATCATTTCGTGATAAAGGTCGTTGCCTTCGCGGGTACGCTCGCCCACACCGGCAAATACGGAATAACCGCCGTGTGCTTTCGCGACGTTGTTGATCAGCTCCATGATCAGAACGGTTTTGCCGACACCGGCGCCACCAAACAGACCGATTTTGCCGCCACGCGAATAAGGCGCCAACAAATCGACAACCTTAATACCGGTAACCAGAATTTGCTGCTCGGTTGATTGCTCGATAAATTCAGGCGCGCTGCGATGAATGGGGGCCGTCTTCTTGGTGGTAACGGGACCTCGTTCATCGACCGGCTCGCCGACAACATTCATAATGCGGCCCAGCGTTTCCGGTCCAACCGGTACGGTGATCGGTGCGCCTGTATCGCTGACCTTCTGGCCGCGCACAAGACCGTCGGTTGAATCCATCGCAATCGTACGCACGGTGCTTTCGCCCAGATGCTGCGCCACTTCTAGAACCAGGCGCTTACCTTCATTCTCGGTATGCAGCGCATTCAAAATCGACGGCAGCTCACCATCAAACTGAACGTCGACAACAGCGCCCGTGATTTGGGTGATTTTACCTTCGGACTTGGTCTGCGTGGTCATAGAAAACTCCAATCAAGGGACACTGGTTAGGCGACAGCCCGTAAGTAAGATGGGCGGATTTTCATCTCGTGAATTCTAATAGCCTCATGATGCTTCATGGCGACCGGCACAGTATCCTTGGCAAGATCATACAAGGCACTGAATTCTCCAGCATCAATAACCTGAATAATCCTCATGGCAAGGCATTTTGCAACAAAAAGCATGGATCTACGTCGCAGGGCTACCCTTAATGACTTCGTAGCAACCAAATGCTCAGGAGTATCCCATGCATAAGCCCTGGCCACATCAAATGCCGAATCTACATGATACAATGCAAGGTCATAAGCGGAAGAACTTGCTAATGAGCTGTATATCTTTCCTTCCAGTCTATCGATCCCATCAGTCAATGGCGCTGGATTTTCAAATTGTAGTTTTGCAACTGTCTTGGCCATATTGATGATCTCTGTATCCGTGGTTATACCGCTTCAGCGCCCGAAATGATTTCGATCAATTCCTTGGTAATATAGGCCTGACGACTGCGGTTATAATTCAGCGTCAGCTTGGTGATCATATCACCTGCGTTGCGCGTGGCGTTGTCCATCGCCGTCATGCGGGCACCCTGCTCACCGGCAGAGCTTTCCAACAACGCGCCGTATATCTGCATCGCAAGGTTCCGCGGCAGCAATTGTTCAAGAATGGTTTCTTCATCCGGCTCAAATTCGTACACCGCTTGCGGTGCGTTTTCGTTGGCACTTTCTGATTTATCCAGCGCAACAGGAACCAACTGTTTTACTGTTACGATCTGCGCGATCGCAGATTTGAAACGGTTATAGATAATCCGGCAGACATCGAACTCACCTGCATTGAACATGTCCACGATCATGCCGGTGATATTATCGGCATCGGCAAAGCCAATACGCTTGCGACCGATATCGTCGAACGACTTCACAATCTTACTACCATGGTCGCGGCGCAACAAATCGCGTCCCTTGCGGCCGACACAAAGGAGCTTCACCTGCTTGCCTTCGGCTTCCAGCTCACGGATTTTTCGCCGCGCCTCGCGCACGATATAGCCGTTGAATCCGCCACACAAACCGCGGTCAGATGTCACCACCACCAAAAGCACGACCTCTTCCTTGCCGGTACCTGCGATCAGGCGCGGTGTGGTATCGGTAATCGTAAGATTGGCAGAAAGCGACGCCAGCATCCGCGCCATCCGTTCAGCATAGGGCCGAGCGGCCTCGGCATGTTCCTGGGCGCGGCGTAATTTGCTCGCTGCCACCATCTTCATCGCGGACGTGATTTTACGCGTTGATTTGACGCTGGATATGCGGTTTTTAAGGTCTTTTAAACTGGGCATAAGGCGGCCGGGTTAAGTGATTAAAATCCGCGGCTTTTTTGGCGGATTATAGCCTTTGGGTCAAGAAAAAAGGCTCATCCCAATGCGCTATGCGTGGTTTGCGGCAGTTTGACGGTCAAGCCATCCATCGCAGCCGTCAATTTGATCTGACAGCCAAGGCGGGAGGTCTTCGTTATACCGGGTGCCAGATCGAGCATATCCGTTTCATCGTCGGTTGGCGGCGGTAATTTGCCGTACCAGTCTTTGTCCACAATCATATGACAGGTCGAGCAAGCCATCGCCCCGCCGCATGCGCCCTCGACCTCATCGATGCTGTGGGCTCTTGCGACATCCAGCAAGCTCTGGCTGATCTCAGCCGTAAGATCGCGCTTGCTGCCGTCACGCATAATAAAAGTCACTTTTAACGTCATGTTGCTTCTTGGGGCAATTTTACCGTCGGCTCACGTGTCGCCATCATGCCGCCGGGTCGCCAGATCATGATCAGGACCATACCCGCACCGAAAGCCAGCATACGATACTGCTCTAGATCGCGGAACAGTTCCGGCATGCCAATAATGAATATCGCCGCAAGCACGATCCCTAAGGGATGGCCAATGCCACCTAGAATAACAATCGCCAGCATGGTGGCGGATTCGGTGAAGGTAAAACTTTCGGGGCTGATAAAACTTTGACAGGTAGCAAAGAATGCGCCCGCCAATCCAGCCACCGATGCGCCCATGCTGTAAGCCGCGAGCTTGATCCACCAGCGATTGATACCGAGCGCAGCGCATGCGATTTCATCCTCGCGAAAAGCTTCCCAGGCGCGACCTAAAGGCAAGCGCCGCAATCTGGCGCTAAACCAGCCAACCATAAGCGCCAGCACAAAAATGATGTAATAAAGAAAAATGACCCGCTGCATCGGATCAAAATCAATTCCGAAAAATTGGTGAAACGCTTTATGACCTTCACTCGCTTGCCGCGCAAATTCAAGCCCGAACAAAGTCGGACGCGGAATGCTGGAAATACCGTTGGGGCCGCCGCTAAATGCCGTCCAGTTGATCAGCACCAGTCGCACAATTTCGCCGAAGCCAAGCGTGACAATCGCGAAATAATCACCGCGCAATCGCAACACCGGAAAGCCGAGTAAAAAACCCGTCGCGGCAGTCAGTAAACCGGAGATTGGCAGCGCCACCCAAAAACCGATCCCAAAATGCTGCGCCAACAGGGCATAACAATAGGCGCCGAGCGCATAAAATCCGGCATAACCCAGATCCAGCAATCCGGCATAACCAACCGTAATATTCAAACCCCACGCCAACATAATGTAGGTCATCACCATAATCGCAACATCCAGCACGTAGCGGCTGGCCAACGGCGTGAATGGCAGAACGAGGGCGAGTGCTACAAGAAACCAGCATAATTGCTTCATCCCCGCGAAAGCGGGCAGATGTTTTTTGATTTGTTCCGTAAAAGACCAAACGGGTTGCACGCCTTCACTCGCATGCTGTCTTTTGGTCAAAAGACAAAACACCGCCCTCACTGCTACAACGAACGAACCAATGACAGCGACTGTTTGCAGAAAATGTGATGGAAATGGTGTGTAGGCCGAAAGAACACCCGCAACGAAAGCCAGCGGCGCAATCCACATCCCCTGCCCGTCTTCAATCAATCCAAGCAATAACCGCCCAAGAAAAATCAAACCAGCGGCAACGCCGACATCGACCAAATGCCATTCGACGGTTAAGCCATTCACACCATCGATTGTTCTGGCACCAGCCAATGGCAAAGCCAGAACGGCCGCTACCACAGCAGTTAGAAATGCATCTTTCAGTCGCGATGCCATATCAAACTTTCTCGATTTCGGGTCTGCCGAACAAACCGTTTGGCCGCACCAAAAGCACCAGCATCAATATCGCGAACACGGCGACGTCTTTATATTGGGCATTAACGTAACCACCCCAGAAGCTTTCGATCATGCCGATCAGAAGGCCGCCGACCATGGCGCCCGGCAAAGATCCGATACCGCCCAAAACGGCAGCGGTAAAAGCCTTCATCCCCGCCAGAAATCCCATGAAGAAATCGACCACGCCGTAATAAAGCGTAACCATGAAACCGGCGATAGCCGCCAGCAACGCGCCGATAACGAATGTCATCGAGATGGTCCGGTCGACATTCACGCCAACCAACGCCGCCATAATCTTGTCCTGCTCGCAGGCACGCTGGGCACGACCCAGCGAAGTCCGGTGAATAAGAATGGTGACGCCGGTCATCAGGACAATGGTGACGAACAGAATAATAATCTGTTGATAGGAAATCGAAACCACGAAGCCGTCGGCGCGTTTGGTCAGCGTAAAAGCGCCCTGCATCACCGGCGCCATCGTCTTCACCCGTGCACCTTGCAACAATTGAACATAATTTTGCAGCAGTACCGACATACCGATGGCTGAAATCAGCGGCGCAAGGCGCGTTGAATTCCGCAACGGCCGATAGGCGATGCGCTCGACGCTCCAGCCATAAAGACTGGTGATAAACATCGTGACAAATAAAACGATGATTAGGGCAACGGCGATTTGTGTCACGCCCAACAATCCCAAAACAACAAAGCAAATCGTGGTGATGAAAGCGCCGATCATATAAATTTCGCCGTGGGCAAAATTGATCATGCCGATGATGCCATAAACCATGGTGTAGCCGATGGCAATCAGGCCATAGACAGCGCCCAAGGTCAGGCCATTAATCAGTTGTTGAAGGAAATATTCCACTGCCACGCGCCAAAGGTAATGAGTCGGACAGCAAATTTATGGCTTTATTGTCCGCCCTTGGCAATACGCGTGCCCGAAGACGGGCATAAATGGCCATAGGATTTTTCAGCCACGACCATCCGTTGCACTTCGCTTACGATCTGCGTGGAATCGCCCTGATAGAAGCTCAAGACCTTATCGCGGTATTTACTGCAATAAACCGGCGCCGACATATCGGCGATTTCCTGGCCAGATTCATTGCCCAGACGGGTCCGCAGACTATCCAACTGCTCAATGCCGTCGCCGCCATGGGTATTGCTGTAATAATTCATCATGGTCTGCTCAGCATCATGCAGCACGTTAATATTGGTGTGGGTAAAGCCGGTGTAAGCGGGCACCAGATTTTCGCCTTGCGAGCCCTGACGACATGTCACGGTGATCACCATCAATTCGGAATGCAGCCGTAGCAACTGTTCAGCCCGAAGTTCAGCGGAGGAATAGCACTCGCCTCCGGCAAATGCCGGCGAAGCAAAAAATAGTCCACAAACAAGGAACGACAAAAGTTTTTTCATCAGTAACTTCTATTCCCACTCAATCGTGCCGGGCGGCTTGCTGGTGACATCGTAGACCACCCTATTTATACCCGGAACCTCATTAATAATACGTGTAGCCACCTGGGCAATAAACGCGTGGTCGAAAGGGTAGGACTCCGCCGTCATCCCGTCAACAGACGTAACTGCCCGTAATGCCAGCACATTATCGTACGACCGGCCATCACCCATAACACCGACCGTCTTGACCGGCAGCAAAACCGCAAATGCTTGCCAAATTTTATCGTAAAGCCCCGCTTTACGAATTTCATCGAGATAGACCACATCCGCCTTGCGCAAAACGGCAAGCTTTTCTTCGGTGATATCGCCAAGCACGCGGATCGCAAGCCCCGGCCCCGGAAACGGATGCCGGCCGACAAAAGTTTCCGGCAATCCCAATTCGCGGCCAAGCACGCGCACCTCATCCTTGAACAACTCACGCAATGGCTCGACCAATTTCAGCTTCATGCGGTCCGGCAAACCGCCAACATTATGATGCGATTTGATCGTGACACTGGGGCCGCCGGTAAAGGATACACTCTCGATCACATCGGGATACAACGTGCCCTGCGCCAGAAATTGTACGTCTTGAATTTTATGGGCTTCGGCATCGAACACATCGATGAAGAGTTTACCGATGGTTTTGCGTTTTTGCTCGGGATCACTGACGCCTTTCAAGGCCGATAGGAAAAGCTCGGATGCATTCTCTGCAATCAGCGGAATATTGTAATGGGAACGAAATAGATTAACGACTTCCTGGCCCTCGCCTTCCCGCATCATGCCGGTATCGACAAAAATGCAGGTCAGTTGATCGCCGATGGCCTCGTGGATCAACACAGCGGCCACGGCGCTATCCACGCCACCGGACAAACCACAAATTACTTTGCCTTTACCCACTTGCTTGCGGATACGTTCGATTTCCGTGGCGCGAAACGCCTTCATGCTCCAGCTGCTGCCGCAGCCACAGATTTTATGCACGAAATTGCCGAGCAGTTTGGCCCCGTCTAGCGTATGCACGACTTCCGGATGAAACATGGTGCCGTAATACCGGCGTTTTTCATCGACGATAAAGGCAAATGGTGCCCCGTCGCTGGTAGCGGTTACCTTAAAACCCGGCGGCAATTGCGTCACGCGATCACCGTGGCTCATCCACACTTGCTGCTTGGAATTTTTTGGCCAGAAATCCCCGTACAGATCGGAAGGCTCCTTGATCTCCATCATCGCCTTGCCGAATTCGCGGGCATGGCCGCCTTCAACCTTGCCGCCCAGTTGCATGCACATAGTCTGCTGACCGTAGCAAATCGCCAACACCGGCACGCCCAGTTCAAACACGGCTTGCGGCGCGCGCGGACTGCCTGCATCCAGCGTCGAGCAAGGACCGCCCGACAAAATAATGCCTTTGGGCTGGTACGCCTTTACCTGTTCGTCCGAACGGTTATAGGGCTGAATTTCGCAGTAAACCCCAGCCTCACGCACCCGGCGGGCGATGAGTTGCGTTACTTGCGATCCGAAATCGAGAATGAGAATTTTGTCCATGCGTATTCTTAGAGAATAAACCCGGATTCGTCTACGGTTGCCAAGCTGGCCCATCACCCCAAACTGAAGGCGTAGGGTGGTGCGGGCAGCCGGACTTGAACCGGCACAGCTCTTACGAACCGAGGGATTTTAAGTCCCTTGCGTCTACCAATTCCGCCATGCCCGCGCGGGAGACGGAAAACAGGTATCAGTTCTTACAGCTAAAGCCAATCCCCGCCTTAGGAAATCGGCTGTTGCGTTGTTGGCCGCAGGTTATTATAGATGACGCCCAATTCCCCGGTAGCTCAGCGGTAGAGCAGGTGACTGTTAATCACCGGGTCGGCGGTTCGAACCCGTCCCGGGGAGCCAACTTTTTGTGAAGCGATTTCAATTGAATAAAAACCGCACCCATAAAGGGTGAAAGAACTTTACGTTAAGCCAATAGCAAAGGTTATGGTCGCAGCGGAATTGTTGCCTGTATGGTATCGTAATCAGCATGCAGCGCATTACCATCACGCTCAACAAGTCCTGCGAATGTTAGCGCTTGAACGTCTCTATGAACTCGCTTGTAGTCACGCCCAAGGGCTTTAGCTAAGGCTCGAATGCTGGACGCTGGGTGTTCACGAAGATGCTGGATTAGTTGTTGCCTCTTACCCGTCATCACCTTCGCCAAAGATTCCCAATTCTCAAACGTTAGATGGTTCTCAATAACTTTCTCGCCACGTTTAGCTCTTCTGACGGCATCAAGTGCCCGACGTTTGCTATCACGTAGAGTTCCTCCAATGTGGATTTGTAGCTTATTACTCATTTCGACCTCCTCTGGTGTTTCTCAATATCCGTTATAAAATCATCAAGTAGCTTTTCTAAAGAAATAAATTGGTAAATTTCTTCGTGCTTCCCATAATGGCGATGATCACCTTTGCCGCGCTCATTATCATATCCTATCAAACGTTCTCCTGACCGGCCATAAAACAAGCTATATTTAAGTCCGTGAGTTGTTGGTGGCACCGATTGGGGAACCGACCACACCTTGATGACCATTAATGAACCATCTTCAAAAACGCGGCTATCGCGAAAAAGCAATTTGGCTTTCATATGGCCTATAGTGCCATATACAACGTATGGCGTCAAGGGCCATATGGCCTTAAACAAACGAATTTCTTGATATATTAAGGCATTTGGCCTACATATTGATGCGGAAGCCCCGGATGTTCTTCCCACGCCGCAAGGCGGTGCTCAGACGCCGGGGTATTTTTTTGCCCGCATTTTGCTTGATTTTGAATTTACCGGTCTGGACGAAACCGTAATAAGCAAGCTAACTTCCCAGTTCTCGCTATCATCCTCTTTGGCGAGCCATCATTTTTTGAAATGATTTCAATTGAATAAAACCCTCGCCCATGAAGGGTGAAAGAACTTACTTGCTTTAAGTTTCAGGAATCTCAACTACTCTATAACTTCCCGTGGTCGCAGCATCTACAGCCGCAACCACTAAGTCTGCGTGCAATTTCAAAACTGGCTATTGTGGATTGCCAAGCACAACAATTGCGATTGCTCGCTCTTTGAGATTCTGCTGATAGGCAAGATTTTTGTCGGCTGTGAGCAAAACATGAAACCCAGCAGCCTCGGCCGCCTTCAGCAGTTCACCGTTACTTAATGTACCCCAACCTTGCTGCGATGCAGTTTTAACAGAATGTTCCGTAAGATGATGTCGGAGCGGCGCTGGAACGCCTTGGTCAAGCAAAACTAGCATTAATGAGCTTGCACAGATGTCTTAAGACTACGAGCAGCAAAATCTATAACCTCTACGACCTGTTCTCGTGAGAGGCCATCAAACCACTCTAAAATGTCATCGACGTTGGCACCGGCTTCCAAATTTTCAAAAATTGTAGCAACCGGCATACGTGTACCACGTAACACCCACGCCCCGCTAACTTTGCCGGGTATACTTTCAACCGCTGCACACTGTGACCAATCGAGTGATGCCATTTCAACCCTCCAATAAGCTATTCAAACATTACCTGACTTCTCTCAGATAAGTTACTTGCAACTGCAGCGCTGCGGGACGACCTAAATATCCAGCCCTCTGAAGCTCTATCAACAAGAGTTCGATAGTATCTAATTTAACATCATCACCGGCAAGCCGCGTGATATGACGCGCCCATTCATCTGTACTGGTTGGGGCATAGTTAACACCATGCCTGTCAGCCAAGGCACGGATTACGGTAGCTGTGTTTTCCTGTTGCTCGCCCATATCGGAATTATAGCATATTTTCTATAAAAAACTACTTAATGAGAGCTGTATTACATCAGTAATAACAGCGTATTAAACGCCCTAGCCATCATCTACCAGTATCCCATTTTTCGGCTGTACCTTCATCAAAGATTCACATGCCCTTACTAATCATGGAATTTTAACTACGACTTCCCAGTTCTGGTTATCGTCCTCTTTGGCGAGCCATTTTTATATTTTGTTAAATCCTTATTGATACAAAGTACACAGACGCCAATATTTGAAAAAATGGTCTAGCTTGAACTCTCTCACTACATCTGATCGCCCACGAAACGTGACGAATGCGGTCAATTTGTTGTGGGTTGCGCTTTTACTGGAAGCTTCACGGATGGCCCTTGGAGATATGAGCTGGCTTCATGAAGGGCATTCTTCAACAATGTTTGTCGTCTCTGGAATTATATTGATACTCACCAGTTTATTAAATTTAAGAATATCTGCCGGCTCTTCCTGGGCGCCAAAAGTTCTGGGCTTAATGACACTGCTGTTGCTTGTATCGTTGTTAAGCATCCTGAAGTCAGGGTATACTTATGAACTTTGGAGCGATACATCAAAGATTATAAGGACTGTTTTGCAAGTTGCGGCTTTTGCCTTACTTCAAACCCCCACTGCCCGGGCATGGTTTAAACAAAAACATAATGAATTGTCTTAAGCTTGCTTTCGTGGTCATTCAAACTATTAGGAAAAGCTGCTGGCCTTAGTCCTGTCCCACCGGTATCACGCACACATTCATGGTGATTTCCCAACGGCCATCTAACAAGGTTGGCGTGTTGCCTTTGGGATCGGCTTCCCTTGCGATCCCGCACACTAAAAAGGCATAACCGTTGGCCTGCGAATATTCACCGACCAGCACTACTTTTCCGTTGGTCGATCCGGGCACCAGCGGTGCCGGCATAATCACTTTTTCAAACTCACTTGACCAACCGCCGCCTGCCCTGCCCAGTTTCGCCCTTACCACGCAATTCATTGCACCCTCGCCGCAAGTGTTTGCATCGGCCGTCCAGTATAAATCACCGACTTTTTCATCGAGCCAGGGCTGAAAACTTTGTTTGCCGGAAGCCGGGGACCCCGTCAAAGGCACGGGCATTGACCAGTTTCCATGTTCAAAAGTCGAACTCCAAAGCTTCTGATGACTGGCCGTACAGGATATGCCTTGAGCATCATCCCTGTTGGATTCGAAAATAATCTTCGCGCCCTCAGCATAGATATCAGGATTATCATCGTTGCAATTCGACGAATTCCACGCGAACGGAACGGCCTTGCTCCAACTGTTCGGGCCCACACGATCAATCAAATAAATATTTCCAAGATTGCTTTCGGTTTTCTCGTAAGCAACATAGGCCATATGATCATGGTCGATTTTTATTCCCGCTAACGGATGTTCTGCGCTGTTAATGGCAAGGTTGGTCGCCTTCCAGGCCCCTTCCTGGCTCACGGCAGAATAAATATTAAAAGCCGGTCCGATCTGCCCGGCTGGAAGTATGCATTCCGGATCTGGCGTGTAGGCCGGTGGATCGCCGACTAGCCTTGTCCAACTGATGGCGCTAATGGCATAGAAAAGCTCCTGCCCCGTCCAGAAGGCGGAATCTTTCCAGCAATGCGGCGGATTAATACTGCTCGGTAGCACAAACATGATTTTTCGTTCCAGCGGACCAGATAAAGTGGCGCCAACCGCAGGAACGCCCAAAGCCAAAACCGTGTGTTCGGCAAAGGATGGGCGCACATTTACAAAAGATATGAACCCCGTCAGAAACAAAAGACCGAAAGCCGAAGCGAACACTGTTTTCTTCATGACACATCCCGCTGGTAAGCATGGTTTTTGATCTGCGCTCGTGATAAACAATAGTCCGTCAGCAGGATTAGTAAAGGCAGCAAACATGACGGATAAAAAATTCGAAATCCTCAATCGCGAAACTCTGTTTCAGGGATATTTCCGCGTCGACCGCTATCACATTCAGCACGAACGCTTTAACGGCGAATGGGGCCAACCCTACACCCGCGAAGTTTTTCATCGCAGCCGTCAGGTCACCGGCGTTCTGCTTTTCGATCCGCAGCGCGACAAGGTCGTGATGGTCGAACAATTCCGTGCCGGTACTTTGGTGCTGGGTGAACATCCATGGCTGATGGAAATCGTTCTGGGACTGGTCGATGCCAATGAATCCCCCGAACAAGCCGGTCGGCGCGAAGCATTGGAAGAAGCGGGTTGCACCATCGCCGAACTGCAGCCAATCGCCAATTATTATTCAAGCCCGGGTGGCACGTCCGAACATATCTCGTTATTTGTTGGCCGCACGACGGCTCCTGCTGATGGCTCTATTCACGGCATTGAAAGCGAGAACGAAGATATCAAGGTTCATGTGCTGGATGCGGCACGGGCCATTGGCCTGATTTATGGCAATAAAATCCGCGACTCTCAAACGCTCGTCGCCCTGCAGTGGTTTGCCATGCACCATACCGAACTGCGCAGCCGCTGGTTGGTCAGCGATGTCGGCACGCCGATTATCTAAAGCTTTCCTTATGTTTGCTATCGTAAGGAACCCTTAACCATAATAATTGAGTGAAATTTAACCCTAACATCTTATCCTCGGTGCTTTACAGACTGTAATTGATAAGGCTGGGTATTTCACAGGTTATTATGGCGGAAAATATTCCCTCATCTGGGCAAGCTGCGACTGCCCCCGATCAACGCCAGATCATTCTCGATGCCATCAATATTGCGCGTCAGCCCGGCAGCGACCCTCTGAACGATCCCAAACTGAATAAAGTTTTCGGCGATGTGATGAATCTGATCGGCGAACAATATCGGGGGTGGGAGCAAGGCAAACCCGTGTCGGAATATCACGGTTGGAAATTGGTGAAAGATGCGAATGGCAAAGACATGCAAGTCATTCAGCAAATGTCATCGGGCGATTATTTGAACATCGCGCTTTATGAAAAAAATGGCGCGAAACTTGCCGTCAATCTCGGCATCAAGGGCGAGTTTAGCGAGTTTGCAAATGAAACCGGCTACATGCTTACCGGTTTGGGCGAACCAGCCTCGCACCAAGCCGCAATTGATGTTGTCAAAGACTGGCAGAAACAATATCCCAATCTTATTCTTGCCGGCCATTCAAAAGGCGCCGTCGCTATGTTGGAGGCTGGTTCGCAATTGAACTTGCCCGTCATAGGTATGGCGCCCACGGATTTTGGCGGCCTGCCTCATGTATTTGGCGATACGTGGCATAACAAGGATGTAGGTCCCTATGGACAAACAGCGCCAATGGTCAGTGTCATCGCTGTCGAAGAACTTCAGAAAAACAGCACCGCGCCGTCTCCTTATGGCCCTATTCAACTTGTCCTTCCAGCAAATGCAAAAACATTGGCAGCTGAAAAGAAAGGCCAGCTGTGGATGCACGATTATCCAAACTTTGAAGGGCTATTCAATCAGGCTCAGGAAAAAGCCGGCCAACCCTCGAATGAGGTCGGCCCCGCTCTTAAGCAAGGTGCACGGCCTAGGTTTATAAATATTATGAACAACATCTTTATAAAAGACCCTCTACTACCGAAAGCCCCAGATGCGCCTAAAGAGCAAATGGACGCCGCAGGCAAACACGATCGCAGCAGTGACATACGCAACACAGGACGACCGCATAGAGGGTCTTTAAAAACAGCCCACAGTCAATCCCGCCCCGATACCCAACTGGGCCGCAGCGGTACTATTCCAACCAATGTAGCGTCTTCGGCCACTCCTCCCGCGGCGCCTGCCAAACCTGCTATCCCACAACGCCGTTTTCTGCAGGGTGCTTCGCTTGGATAAACCTGTCTTATTTTATCCCCGTTATCCACAGGGTTCTCGCCTTATCTTCGCCTAATGCTTTATGCATGATTCTCTCGAATCAATTTGCTAAGCTCACCCACCATGGCTGAACTCGTCACCACTTTCCCATCTCTCCGCGCGCTGGTTACCAGTGACCCGATTGCGGCCGCACGCACGCAGCCGCACAACATCGAAGCAGAACAGGCGTTGCTGGGCGCGGTACTCGTCAACAATGTCGCGCACGAACGCATCAGCGAAATTTTGGCGGAAGAACATTTTTATGATCCGGTCCATGGCCGCATTTATGGTGCGATCAACACGTTAATCAATCGTGGGCAGATTGCCGACCCCAAAACCCTACGTGGGCTGTTCGAAAGCGATCCGGCTCTGGCGTCGCTCGGCGGCGCGCAATATCTGGCCGATCTCGCGGGCAGCATCATCACCGTTGTGAATGTCGAAGATTATGCACGGCTGATCCACGACCTTTATCTGCGCCGGCAACTGATCATCTTGGGCGAAGATGTCGTCAATGACGCCTATAAACACGATCTGGAACGCCCTGCGAAAAACCAGATCGAAGTTACCGAACAACGCTTATTCGAGCTGGCTAAAACTGGTGAACTCGACCGCGGCTTTATCAAGTTAGAAAAAGCGCTGGTTACATCCCTGCGCATGGCCGAAGAAGCCCATCGCCGTGACAGCCATGTAACCGGCGTTACAACGGGCCTGCGCGATCTCGATCGTAAGCTGGGCGGGTTGCAACGTTCTGACCTGCTCATCCTCGCCGGTCGCCCCTCAATGGGTAAAACGGCGCTGGCGACCAATATCGCGTTTAACGCCGCGCGCGCTTACTATGAAACGGATGCCAAGGAAGGCGCTGCCGTTGCTTTCTTTTCGCTCGAAATGTCGAGCGAACAATTGGCCACGCGCCTTTTGGGCGAGCATTCACATGTACCGTCCGATAAAATCCGCCGCGGTGAAATCAAATCCGAAGATTTCTCGAAATTCCTCGAAGCCACCAAAATTCTGTCCCGTGCGCCGCTTTATATCGACGATACCCCTGCCCTTTCGGTGGCAGGTTTACGCACCCGTGCGCGGCGCTTGAAACGTATGGTGCCGCATCTCGGCGCTATTGTGATCGACTATTTGCAATTACTCCACGGAACATCGCGGCGTGACGAGAACCGCGTGCAGGAAGTCTCGGAAATCACCCGCGGCCTGAAAGCCCTGGCAAAAGAGCTGGATATTCCCGTTGTGGCACTGTCCCAGCTCTCGCGCGCCGTCGAAATGCGCGAAGATAAACGTCCACAGCTTTCTGATTTACGCGAATCAGGTTCAATTGAGCAAGATGCCGACGTGGTGATGTTCGTTTACCGCGAAGAATATTATCACATGCGCAGCGAGCCAACGCGCAGGCAGGATGAACCCGAAGAAAAATACAATACGCGTCATCAACGCTGGCAGGAACGCGGCGAGGAGATCCGCAACATCGCCGAAGTCCTGATCGCCAAGCAGCGGCACGGACCGATTGGCACCGTCGAATTACATTTCGATGGTCAATACACGCGTTTCTCGGACCTCGAAAAACGCTTCAGCAACGAAGATCATCATTAAAAGTTCCCAGCGACTGAAGCGGGATACAATTCCACAGCGGCGTCAGATTCATCGATGCCTCGGGGCAGATGCACCGCATTACCCCAGGTTTCGTCCATATCCTCGGTATAAAACAGATAATGGCTGGCGCTATTATCGCTCTTAACGCGATACATAGCTTTATCGGCGCTGGCCTGCAATCGTTCGGCCGTGCATTTTTCTTTGCCAATGCATGTGGCAATCCCAATGCTCACGCCGACCCTGACCTCTTGCGCGTCAAAAACAATCGGCTGCGTCATGCGGTCGATTAGCTTTTGCGCTACGCGCGCGCAATCACCTATCTCACTCATGCCCTCAACCAGAATTGCGAATTCATCGCCACCGAGCCGGGCCGCGGTATCGTAAGGCCGGATGCAAAGCGGAATCCGGCGGCCGATTTCTTTCAATATACTATCGCCCATGGCATGCCCGAAGCGGTCGTTGATTTGCTTGAAGCCATTGAGATCCAGATAAAACAGCGCGATCCCCTTTCCGCTGCGCTCCTTTCGCGCAAGCGCCAGGTTTAACCGGCTTTCAAACAACATGCCATTGGCGAGATCGGTCAATCGGTCAAAATTAGCCTGATGGATCATGCGGTCTTCGAAGCGTTTGCGCTGAATGGCATAACGGATCGAGCGCTGTAGGGCGACGTTATCGACTTCGTCTTTCACCAAATAATCTTGCGCACCTTCTTCCACCGCAGCCAACGCCAATTTTTCGTCGGCGCGGCCGGTCAGAATAATAACCGGCACAGTCGGCGCCATATTCTGGACATGCGCCAGCCCTTCTAGGTCCGTTGCGTCCGGCAAGGACAAATCCAGCATAACGATATCAAACTTGCGTTTGGCAAGCAGATCGACGGAAGTTTCGATGTCTGGCACATGGGATATGTGGAAATTTTCGGTGGTTGCCTCCTCCAGCCAAGCGCAGACCAGTTCGGCATCGCTCATCGTATCTTCGATCAGCAAAATATTGATCGGTTGACGCTGACTACTCATGATGCGTTTCTCCTCAAGACGGGATGTTCAAGGGATTCCGTCAAAGGCTTCGGCAATGTGAACCAGCATTGTGCGCCGCCGTAAGGCGACGTTGCCATGCCGATCGTCCCACCGTGCCGTTCTGCAATCTTTTTTGCCAACGCAAGGCCAATACCCGAACCGGGATACTGTTCATCGCTATGCAGACGCTTAAAAATCTGAAAGACACGATCCTGATTGGCCGGCGTGATACCGATCCCGTTGTCGTCGATCTTGAATTTCCAGAAGGTGTCGAGATCCTCGACCGAAATATATATGTGCGATGGCCCCCCATCGGCTTTACGATAAGTCAAAGCGTTATCAAGCAGCGCCATAAAAAGTTGATAGTATTGAGCGGAATCGGCGATCACAGTCGGTAAAGCGCCAATATGAAGCGCGGCATTTGCCGCTGCGATTTTATCGCGCAAATCCGCGTGGCACTGCGACAGAAGGTCGTGCAAATCAACTGGCCCCATTGGCTTGGTCTGCGTCTCGAGACGCGAATACTGCAATAGACCGGACAACATGGCCTGCGCTTTGTGACCACCTTCCATGACGAAAGACAGATAAAGTTCGCCTTTCTCATCAAGCTTGCCCGCATATTTTCCTTTGAGAAGTCCGGAAAAACTCGTAACTGCGCGTAGCGGCGCGCCGAGATCGTGCGATACGGTGTGCACAAAACTATTGAGCTCGTTCTGCGCGGTCGCAAGCTGCGAGCGTAAACGGCCGATTTCTTCTTCATAAGCATAATGTGGGTCCATAAAAACCTCAGTTCCTGATCGGAATAAAAATCCCGTCAATGCAAGGGCTTTGGCTGTGTTATTGTATAATTCGAGAATTAGGTGCGCAACCAAAGAGTGTATATTGATTATAGTCTACTCTTATAAATTGCGCATAAGTGCTTATATTTTTATTGAATACTTATGTACAAAGTAAAGTACAGGGGTATTCATTTATACGATTTTTATAACCACACTAACGCTTACAATTATTGACGATCTGTATTTGAGATTAATTGAATATTATCCAGATATTTTAACTGAATGTTCGTAAAGCAAGCCTACCCTTCCATCAACATCATTCGTCACGGCTGACGCCGAGTCTATTGATCCATTCATTTTGAATTAGAGGGGGCATATATGTTCACGTACGGTGGCCTCGCTTACAAAACCAATACGTCTCAATCAACGATTTGTTATTTGCCCTACCGGGCGGTAAGGCCGCTGGAAATTCTTCTGGTTGAAGATGACAGCAGCGATGCCGAATTCACGCGCACGGCGTTGGACACGACCAACATAGCCTATCACATGGAACGTCTAACCAACGGTATGGATGTCATTCCCCATCTCATCCGCCGCAGTTTGTTTACCGATAACAAACCGATGCCAGATCTTATTTTACTGGATCTGGGTCTACCCTGCCAGGATGGGTTCGAGCTGCTCGCTGACTTTGCCTCTTTATCACCAGGGCTGCGCAGCATTCCGATTACGATACTGACCGGTTACGAGGACTTTGAATATCTCAAGAAAAGCTACGATCAATTATGCATCTCGGGCTATCTCACCAAGCCCTGCAGCTCTGACAAACTGCGCGAAGTTCTGATCGCGGCAACGTATCGTTGATCGGTCCCTTTATAGGGGACTCCTTATGCAGCCCCTCTTATTGGAACGCCTAAGAAGACGGGTTTCTGATACCTCATTCCCATTAACCTCTCTCTTTTTGCGGATAGATAGCTTACAATTTCATCAATTTTGGAATCCGCATCGTCACCAGGTTCAATCCAGCTAATTCTGTTCGTTATTCCTTGGACAAGATTTGCCGCGCCTGCTTCCATTTCTTCTCGTTCAGAAATCAATCTTGCAGCCGCATTCAGGAGTCTCCGCGCATGTTGTTTTGCGGATTCATCCGTAGTCCGCGCACCAAGGGCTTGATGAAGATTATCCAGTACTCTTCTACTCACACGCCATTCGATCAACACTTCTTCGACTATTTCGACAGGCTCATTCATTTTCTTCTCTTTCCAATACTGTAAACGTTAACAAAATAACGGTCGAAATAGCTGTTTCCGGCCATTCCTTACAAGACGTTTCGGGGGCTTTTCAAGCCCAAAATTACGCCCTAGGCTACACGCTAATGTTATTAAAACCGATTTATAAAAAGGATCGCGAAATGGGAAATATATCACCCCTCGACAAACTTACGGCACCAGATAGTGAACTAACAAGCAAAGTTGAAGGACTGCGCGGCGCTTGCGAAGAATTGTATAAAGTTGCAAGCGCGCTAGAAAAACAGGGCCACGGTTCCCTGTCAGATGGCTTGCGTGAAATAAGCAGAGCCTTAACCGCAAGAGGCCCTCATGAAGGCCCCTCGGTTGCAAACCCAAAATGGGTTCAAGAGCTTGCGGAAAGAATGACGCGTCCCGGCAGAGACGTAGCCTAAATTTACTTTTACTTCTTCTTCCTTGTAAAAGCGGCCGCCAGTTTGCGCATGGCATTAGCCTGCCGTTCGGTCGATTTAGGCGGTGGAAGGTTGGCGTTACGGCGTTTGTCCGTGGTGCGGCGACCGGAAGCCGAGGCCACGATATCGTCAATCGCCGTGCGGCTGAACTGGTCAGGGCCGCTGTCCGCTTTAGAACCCTCACCCTTGGTACGCGAGGCATGCTCGACCAACGCCGCCACGATAGCTTTTAAATGTGGTTTGGTGATGCCAAGCAATAATTGTGGGTCGCGCACTGCCCAGGTGATCAGCAGCTTCTGGGCGTCGTGCCGATCGCTATCGGTAGATGCGAGGGCTTCCTTGATCTTGTCGCGGACGTATTCATCGGTCATGGATGGCTCTCCCATTAAGGGACTAGTGGTTAGGGATTAGCATTAGATAATTACTAACTCCCTAATCCTTAGATACTAACCCCTAGCTCCCTCTTTAAGCTACATCCTTCTGCGCTTCGGCCAAGGCACGCTGGGCGGCCTTTTCGGCGTCCAGCTTGTCAGCTTCGGTATCGCGTGATGCGGCAATGCGACGCAAGCGATTGACGACTGAGCCGGTACCGGCAGGCACCAGACGACCGACGATGACGTTTTCCTTGAGGCCTTCCAGCGTATCGACCTTACCGGCCACAGCGGCTTCCGTAAGCACGCGGGTGGTTTCCTGGAACGAGGCGGCAGAGATGAACGAACGCGTCTGCAGCGAAGCCTTGGTGATGCCTTGCAGGACCGCACGACCTTGCGCCGGACGTAAGCTTTCCAGTGCGGCCTTTTCATTGACCTCGAGGAATTCGCTACGGTCAGCCAGTTCGCCGGACAGGAAGGTCGTATCACCGGCGTCGGTGATTTCGATCTTCTGCAGCATTTGCCGCACGATCACTTCGATGTGCTTATCGTTAATCTTAACGCCTTGGAGGCGATAGACTTCCTGCACTTCGTTGATCATGAAATCAGCCAATGCTTCGACGCCCATAACCGCAAGAATGTCATGCGGCACAGGGTTGCCATCGATCAGCAAGTCGCCCTTCTGAACCATATCGCCTTCCTGAACGGCAATATGCTTGCCCTTCGGGATCAGATATTCGCGCGGCTCCAAAGCTTCGTCCAGAGGCCGCACAATGACGCGGCGCTTCATCTTGTAGTCCTTGCCGAATTCGACGCGGCCATCTGTATCGGCGATGATCGCGAAATCCTTCGGACGGCGAGCTTCAAACAGTTCGGCCACGCGCGGCAGACCGCCCGTGATGTCACGGGTCTTGGTGCCTTCGCGCGGGACACGCGCCACAACGTCACCGGCCTTCACATGCGTGCCGTTTTCGACATTGAGGATTGCGTCAACCGGCAGGAAGTAACGCGCTTCCAGACCACTGGCCAGCTTGATGACTTCGCCCTTCGCATCATGCAGCACGATACGCGGACGCAAGTCGGCGCCACGCGGCTGTTGACGGAAGTCGGTAACCTTCTTCGAAGAAATACCGGTTGCTTCGTCCATGACTTCGCGGACCGACAGACCTTCGATAAGATCGGCGTAATGGGCAATACCGTCGCGCTCCGTGATAATCGGCAACGTATACGGATCCCATTCAGCCAGTTTCTGACCTTTCTTGACCGTGGCGCCTTCGTCAGCCATCAGCTTCGCGCCGTAAGGCACGCGGTGACGGGCTTTCTCGCGACCATTGTCATCAACCAGCACCAGTTCGCAATTCCGCGCCATGATAATGGGGCGGCCTTCGCTATTGGCAACAACGCTCTTGTTCTTAATCTGCAGCTTGGCATCAAAAGCAGCTTCGACCGAGCTTTGCTCGGCACCACGTTGAGCCGCACCACCGATATGGAACGTACGCATCGTCAGCTGTGTGCCCGGTTCACCGATTGACTGTGCGGCAATGACGCCGACAGCTTCACCAATGTTTACAGGCGTACCACGAGCCAAATCGCGGCCATAACATGTGGCACAAACGCCATTTTCTGTTTTACAGGTCAAGGCCGAACGGATGGAAACAATGTCGATAGCAGCCTTATCGATAGCATCGATTTCGCGTTCACCGATCAGAGCGCCAGCGGCCACAATGACTTTGTTGTCCTTCGGATGAACGATATCGACCAGAGCCGAACGGCCAAGGATACGTTCCGATAGCGGCGCAATCACTTCGCCGCCTTCGATCACCGCCTTGACGGTCAGGCCCTTTTCAGTGCCGCAATCAAGTTCGGTGATAATCGCATCCTGTGCAACGTCAACCAGACGACGTGTCAGATAGCCTGAGTTCGCTGTCTTCAAGGCGGTATCGGCCAAGCCTTTACGTGCACCGTGGGTCGAGTTGAAGTATTCAAGAACGGTCAGACCTTCCTTGAAGTTCGAAAGAATTGGCGTTTCGATGATTTCACCCGATGGCTTGGCCATCAGACCACGCATCCCGGCCAACTGCTTGATCTGTGCAGCAGAACCACGAGCGCCTGAATGAGCCATCATGTATACGGCGTTGATCTTGCCTTTGCCCGTATCGGTGATGCCCTTCATCATTTCGTCGGCGACGCGTTCGGTGCATGTCGACCAAACGTCGACTACCTTGTTGTACTTCTCGCCGCGGGTGATTAGGCCGTCTTGATACTGCTGTTCATATTCGCGCACTTGATCATGCGCTTTCTTAATCAGCGTATGCTTCGCCTGTGGAATGACCAGATCGTCCTTACCGAAGGAAATACCTGCACGGCAGGCATGGCGGAAGCCAA
>Ga0207055_1052_pt1 | contig 30157 bp, 29 predicted proteins | sample Alteio_BWMinCont_57_FD_153293 | JGI IMG/M metagenome (GOLD analysis project Ga0207055, IMG submission 153293) | Enriched cells from forest soil in Barre Woods Harvard Forest LTER site, Petersham, Massachusetts, United States -... | ecosystem: Environmental > Terrestrial > Soil > Temperate forest >...
CGCCCAGCCGGCTACTCAAGTCCGGGATTCAACAGCATGGGCCTGGCCAGTTGTTCCCAAGAATTATGACCGATCTCCGACCCTTACTCGCGAGGAACGAAGCGAGCTCGCTCCGTTGGTTCGAAATCCCTGGACAACGTGGCAGTGGCCCCCCGCGCGGATTCAGAAGCTGTGCCGCCTCGTTCGTCCGGTATTTGATGTTGCAGCACTCACGACCGCTTTCCCAAACGCCCGGGCTACTCTCCTCAAAATCATGCTGTACGAAACAGGAAAGCGACAGAAGACGTTTTGGGGCTGGACTCCGGTAGAGTGGTCGCAGACTCTCTGCGAATCTCGGCTCCAATTTGTCCAGCGATTCAGCGGGGGTAACTGGAAGGTCGGTCACGCGCGCATCTACCTGTTTGCGCTCGCCTACTTGTTCGGCTTCATTACTACTTTTCGGGGGTTCAAGCGGCCCCTTTACACCCTTCTCGCTGAAAAGGTATTCGGTCGAGATCGCGTAGAAGAAGTCGTCAAGCGGGTGGCGACGGTAGTTAAGGCTTGGGGTTATGAGCGCCACTATAGCGAGGGGCGCTTCCGCGCCAGGCTGAGTGAGGCTCTGCTTGTGCATCGGAGCCCGCGGCTCGAGGTGAATGTAAAGCATGGTGCTCTCGAGGCTGCGGTGGCCGGCGAAGGTCGCGATCTCGTGAATGTCCCAGCCCGCTCTCGCGAGATCGGTAAGGCAAAGGTGACGTAGAGCATGACTGGTGAACTCGGGTACGCGAGCAGCCTCGGAGATTTCTTTCGTCACCTTCGACCAGGTCCAGATAGTCAGGGGATGACCCTGGTTGCGCGGCGACTCTGACAGAAAAAGCGGGCCAGGCTCTCCACTCAGCCTCGACCGTATTTCGAGGTAAGCTGCGTATAGCCGCCCTGTCGCCTCCGAGTAGGGTACCGTCCGCCCTCGACGATTCTTTGTGGCCTCGGCGCGAATTCGGAGCAGCCGATGCGAGGGATCGATGTCGCGGATTTGGATGGAACAAAGCTCTTCCCGACGCAACGCGGCGTCATAAGCTAAGGCGAACATCAAACGATTTCGCAGCAGCCGCTGTTGTTGAACGGCCTCGATGAGACGTCGCCACTCTTCTTCGGCGGGTATCCACGGCAGCCGGCGGAAGCGTGGGACGAGGCCCCGGTCGCGCGCCAAGCCGAATCGCTTGCCGGGCGTGTATCGACCACGACCCACCGGGTTGTTTTCCCTGACTCCCTCCTCCATCAGGTAGTCGTAGAACAGACGTACTGCGGTCAGTCGCAATTGCAGGGTGGCGTTGGCTAGACCAGCACCGGAGTCCGTCGACACCACATTCGGTGCCTGTCGACCTGGGCACGAAGCGAGGTCACGTACATACGCAGCTACGTGCTCTCTGGAAGCGCTCTCCACGGATATCTGTTCGCGAGCGGCGAAGACCATGTAGCCCTCTACGCTGCGTGCATAAGACTCGATGGTATTCGCCGCGAGTCCGAGATTAGCTTGAATCGTGAGCCATGCTGTGGCTCTTGGAGAACCAGCCACGTGCGGAAAGCGATCCCAGCAAATGGATCTCATGCTCTCTTCCCCGCCGAAGAATGATGGCAACGCAGGTTAGACGATGGACTCGCTAAGAAGTCACTCCGCGAGTGAACTTGTTGCAGGAAAAAACTCGCATCACGACCGCAGCCTCTTCAATTCCACATAAGTGTTGCCTGGAATGGCCTGGCCGAGGTCTGCGGACAATACGTTACGCGCGGGAAGCAGGTCTATCTCGAAGGGCGACTGCAGACGCGCAAGTACGACGACAAGGAAGGCAGGGCGAGGACGATTACCGAGGTGGTCGTCAGCACGTTGCGTCTCTTGGGCGGTTCGAGAAATGGATCGGGCCAGGCCCCTGCGGAACACGTGGAGCCGCCGTCGAGCGCAGGAAGTGGCGGACCGGAGAACTCTGACGACATACCGTTCTAAAACGAGTTTTGGAGAGAGTGTCCACTTTGGTGCTCGTTTTTGGATCTTCTTGGGTCTTTGCCCTTTGCTGTTCCGGCGCGCGAATCGCGTAGGCCGAGGCCGAAGCGATTTGCGCACAAGGATACGGCCCAATCTGCTTGCCCCGTTCGTCTTTCACCCTTCTCGTTTGTAAGATCCACCCTTTTAATCAACTCATGTAACAACAAAGGAGGAACTGTGTTTGTCGAATTGATGCCACTACTCGCGGGACGCACCGTCATGATCACGGTGGTCCGCGAAGACGAGAAAATGCTCCGCGTGAACGTCATCCCCAAGAAAGTCAAGGAAGACGAGAACCCGGCGCTCACTACACCGCTGAGTTACACCGGAACTCCGGAGGAACTCGATGCGGAACTGGGTAAGCACCTGGCAAACTACGTCGAGTGCCACACCCAACTGGGAAGCACATTGGCCCAAGCCAAAGCCGAAATGGAGGCTGCGGCCAAGGCTGCCCAAGAAGAAGCGCGCAAGAAGAGCGCAGAGCGAAACAAGAAACCAACGGAGAAGACGGCTGCTGCGGCAGGCGGCAACTCTGCTACTCCAGTGCAACCTGAGGATCCGGCGGTGGGGAGCAATACTCTGTTCGGAAACACTCCGCCCGCTGAAGTCGTAGCTCCAACCAAAGCGACAGGAGGTGAAAGCACATGCAAATTAGCTCTGTGACAAGAATTTTTACCTTCAATGGGGTTAAGCTTCCTGATCCCGACCCCAAGCTCAGTCCTGAAGATGTTCGCGGAACTTTTGCCACAATTTATCCGGATATCGCAACGGCGTCGATCACGGGACCCGAGGCGGTGGGCGATCAACTCCGATACAACTTCGTGCGCGCGATTGGCGCGAAGGGTTGATGGCCAATGAGCCAGCGCCGTAGCCGGAAGGAGAAAACCAAGAAGGCGGTCCTGAGCGAGCTAGAACTGCTGGCCCAGGACCGCCACCCACGAAATCAGACACTGCTTGCGAGGTTCGCACGATGTCGAGACCTGCAAAGATCGGCCGCACTATTGACAACGGCTCTGGGAACAGTCGGTCGCTGGCAGAAAGGAAGGGCGCTTTCGCCTCCACCGGGCTGGCTTCCGCCGACCTGATGGGAGTAGGGAATCAGCTTGCAATCCCCAGGCTCGACGGCACGCCGCTCGAGCACCGGTTCTCTGCCGGCGACACGGCCTCCATCGCCCTGGCACAAACTCTGTTGGAACTGGATATCGCGCTTCCGGAAGACTGGATTGCTTCAAATCATGACCCACGCGCATATGTTCTCATAACGCTCGACCGTTGGATCGCAGCGCACGGCGGTGATGCAATCGAGCGTCGCTTCGATCTCTACGCCACACTTACGGGTTGTCTGGACGAGTACTCGGAGACAAACGAGGAGAACCCAGACGGCAGCCGGCTATACCTGACGATTGATCCCGACAAGTCCGGGTTTGTAGTGCTTCGTCCAACTCTCGAGTTATTGGAGGAAGTAAACCCACGCGCGCCGGTTTCATTCGTTCATCTTTTCATAAGCGCTCTGAGCAATTGGGCCCGTGTTTACGATTATCGGGACGCGCAGGAACGAGTCGCGATGCTGCATGATTGGGTCCAAGGCGAAGAAGACCCAGACCAATACGAGTTTCCCGACGTCGAAGGGTGCATTCCGGCTTCCATGAAATGCCGACCACTCGGGCGCAAGAAGCTGCGGGAAATAGCAGCGCAGGTGAAACGTAAACAAGCGAAGGCTCTGTTGAATTCATTGCTTGAGCTGTCAGAGGTTTCCGAGCAGGCGAAGCGGCCGGAGTTGACGGATGAAATGCGGGAGGAGTTGTGCGACACCAATCCTCCGTTGCCCAGCCTACTCGCGGTCTTCAAGCAGGATGACGCTATTGAGGGGTGCTTCGATGAGGATGCGCAAAATATGATGGAAGTTTCACCGGAGCCGAGCGTGATCATCCCACTCAATGCGCACGACCCTCAGAACGTCCGGCAGGCATTCCATACCTTCGGCGTGGTCTGCGAGACCATGGCGGCGGCCAGCCGCTTGATCGACAGGATGCCGGGGAATGAACAGTGGGTGATCCAGAGGCAGGAGGAAAAACATGGAGGCCCAGGTCAGGATCGGAGCTAGCCGAAATTTTACGCTGAAGAACGCAGTGCTGATCTACGGAGATGGTTCCGCTGCCTTCGCAACCCTTCACGAGGTTCGGGCAGAAAAAGGTCACGCGCCTTACCTTGGGCCGGGGCAGTCGCTCACTACTGCATTCCTACGCACTCTCGCGCATGGCCTCGGAGCGCGAATGGCGCCGGAGATACTACCCGAAAACGTTCTCGCGAGAACGCCTGACATAATCGTGTGGCGGAGTCGGGCCCAGCGGCGAGTGATGTTTTTCGGCGGCGGAAGTGAAGAGTCGCTACGCCTGAACGGTCGCATGTTTCCTCATCCGGCTTTGGTTTTCAAGGTTTCTGGCCATGAACTGTTCGTGCGCGCACTTGAGACTGACGCTCGGCCGTGTGCGAGCACCCCACTCAAGACCGCTCCCTACTGGAATACCAACGGCGAGGGGCTCGTGTGCCAAGGCAGCATGCGAGTGCCAGACGAAGCGAACGTGGATTCGATTGCAGGCTGGGAAGACGCTTTCCATTCGAGCGAATTCACCCACGCATCCGGAGCCGTTCAGCTTACCAGCCATCCGGGTGGGTTCTTTGGTCTCTGGGCAAGCCTTGCGGACGGCCCGGAGATGTTTCCAACGGAATTCCTGAGGGATGCCGACCAAACTCTGCGGGAGTTTATTGAAGACGGCGAGGAGCGTTGAAGCCCATGGAGGTACACTCGATCCATCCCGAACTGCTTCGGCGCCGCGTGCGGGTTTTGGTGGTTGGTTGTGGCGGAACGGGAAGCGCTGTCGCGGCTGGGCTGCCTTATCTGCATCAAGCGATGATTGCGAACGGTCATCCCGCGGGCCTGCAGGTCACGCTCTTGGATGGCGACGTGATATCGCCCACCAACTGCGTGCGTCAGCCATTCGCGAGGTAAGTAAGCGGCGGTGCAGTCTTCCGCACGAAAGCTGTTGAGTGAAGCGGATATGGGTACACACCACCAGCTCATATCTTTTTTCTTGAAACCAGTTGTTTTTTGATTCTTTCCTTTTTGAGTCCGTTCCGTCCAACGAAAGAGTGTTCATTTGGCCGTGATTGCGAAGGCCAAAGCGAACTTCAGGAAGGGCGGAATGGCATTGGGCTGTCGAATCGTTACTCGGAGCGGTTTGGGACGACACTCTGTGTTGGTGTTCGACCGCCGGAACGAGTTGCACTTTCCGCTTACGATCTTCGCTCGCGAGGCCATGAACCGCTGCAGCTCTGGGACGGCGCGTCTCTACCTCAATGTGCTCATTCCCTTCTTCGACTGGCTGGAGATAAATGAGTCGGAGGGCAGAATCCACCGAATCTGGGGCGATACGCCTGAAGTCCTTCGGCGAGAGGTTGACAACTATCTGGTCGAGCGCCTGAAATGCAAAGTGAAGGAACATCGCGCGGGCTTCCAGCTTCTTGCTCTGACCGACGGCACGCGATCGACCGTTCGAGTTTTCTTGTCAGCCCTCAAGCTCTTTTACCGGATTATGCGAGCGCAGGATCGCTACCGGCACACGAACCCCTTAGTGGACGGGCCCTCTGCGGTGCTCGCAGAAATCGAACTCCAAATCGACGATGACGTCCCCGTACCGCGAATGCTAACCGTCAGCGGCGTCATCCTTCCACGCAAGCAGCGTCTGTCCGATAGCTACTTCAAGCTTGTGGGTGAGTCGTGGACTCCCCAGGTGATCGATGATGCCGAGTTCCCGGCCCGGATTCTGGGCGGCGGCCGCAAGGTCGGATGGCGGTTGCAGGGGGAATGCATTACTCGCATTCTCTTCGAATCTGGATGTCGGGTTTCGGAGGTGGTCGGTCTGACCTTGGGCGACTGGGCCGCGCGAGGACTGCTTCAAGAGGCTCAGGCGTTCAGCAAGGGAAGCCATGGAAGGCGTGTTAAGTTCATCCGCTTTTCTGCCGCCACCGCCAAGTTGTTGCGTCGGTGCTTTGACACCGAACGACGTCAACTGGATCAGAATCATTACCCGCTTGACGAGTACATCCGCAGGGCACAAGCTCACGGCACGGACCTCGATCATGTGCCACTTTTTCTCTCGCGGCGCAGAACGCAACTGACGCCGAAGGCCTTTCGAGAAAGTTGCTGGGACCCAGCCTGCCGAGTTGCGGCGATCGAGGCGGACGTCCATCAGACACGTCACTGGTACGTCACGCAGGTCATGCGCGGCATATACGAAACGTCGCGAGTGCAGCCGGAGATGAATCGCCGCCTGCGTGAGTTGATCGAGTACATGGGGTGGAGAAGCGGATGGCAAACGCTCGAGGCCTATCAACACTATTTCGACCCGCAGCGACACGCGGAGATGCAAGACAGACTTCATCAACGGCTGGATGCCGCGCTGAAAAACAATCGGGTGTGCCTGCCTGAGGGACACTCGGCTCTTAGCGTGCCCAGCAGTGTTGACAGCCAGGCAGAAAAGGCCCAGTCAAGCCACGAGAGCGATTGCGATTCCGATCTCGAATATCTGCTTGCCCTGGGAGGGAAACGTGCCGCACGCAGAGAGTAATCCCTGGCAGCGTCTACGCGGAAAGGTTGCGGCCGAGATCTTGGTGGCTCCAAGAACCGCAGTGGACCCCTCGAACCAAGGACAGTGGCCGGAAGTACCACACAGAGTCGTGTTCTACCTGGAACACAACGTCCTCGGCAAGCCCTGGAGGGACGCGTTGGCGTTGCTCGCCCCCATTATGCTCGCCCGCCGATTTGAAGTGACCTCCGTTTTCAATAAGCTGTCCACGCTCCATTCTCGATTCGGGCGATTGTTTGAAGCCCTGGGGCTTGCCGGGATGGAGGACTGGAACGCTACCAAGCACGTCCCGATGTACCTTAAGTCCGAGATTCTACCGGGCGACACTCCGGGTGCTCGCAAGCGTTTTTGGATGGACTATAACAGCGCAAGTAAAGCCATGGCATCTTGGCTTATGGGGCTGCCGGAAAAACGCAGGCCTGGTTATGAGCGCTTCACCTTGCCGGTCGTCCCTCCCTTCTTCGTTGAAGGTCTAATTCGAGACCGCGAGATAACTGAACGACAACAGCGGACTCGAAAGGCCGAAACGGGCGCTGTGGTGCCAAGATTCATAGCCATTCGGTCCGAAGCTCACCTGCGTTTCAATCGCGTGGCGCGCCTGCGCAGAGCCTATCGCGAGGCCTTACAGAACTTAGGATCAGAGACTCGATTTCCCGTGACGTTCTCCTACGACGAAGGGGGCGATAACGAACGAGGCATTCCTGCGCAGGAACGACTGTGGTTTAAGATTTGGGATCGGCGAAGCTTCGTCCAGGCGCATCCCGAGGCGTACTACTGGCGCACCGTGAGTTATGCCCGAACGGGCGTAGGCGCTTTCGCCACCGACCTCAATCGCCCTTTCGTGGAGTTCGTGAGAGCGGAACGATTGGTCGGCGATGCGCCACCGGCGGGGTTATGGTTTGCAGATCTGTTGAAGCTCGGTGTAGTGGGGCAGAGACCTTATTATGGCTCGGCCGAAAACGTGAGAGAGAAACGCGCCTGGCTCGCCTCCTGGGGATATGCCAACAGGCCGTTCCGGTCGGAGGTTGCTGGCCTCATGACATGGCCGGAAGCCGAAATAACTTTTATGAGGTGCGCGCAATGTCGATGCCAAGGCGTGCTGTTGCCGGTTGAATCGCTTTATGCCAGCGCTCTGTTCGGTCTGATGGCGATCGATTTATTCACCACCACAGGTGCGCGGATCAACGAAGTAATGCAGATTCGCCTTACCGACGGCTGCATCGTTCGGCTCAAGATGCCGGCGCCTCCGGGGTCAGAGGATCAGTCTGTTCGATTCCGTTACGTTCTGCGACTTGTTCCAAAAGGAGAAAAAACCAATACACCGAAGGACTACTTCATCGGCGAACAGACCAAACGCCTGCTGGTAAGAGTCGCACAGATGCTGGGAGAGCATTACCAGCTCGAACCCGGTCAGGCCTTGCCGAGCGTCCGATTTCACGCTCATAACGGCCGGGCGCACCGGTTCGGAAGTGCGCCGTATTTGTTTCAATATTCGGGCGGCCACATGTCAGGAGAGACGATCAGCTCATGCATGCGATTCCTCTTGCATGGGATGGTGTTTAAGACCCTTCAGGGGAAGCTGGTGATATTGAAGTCGCATCTTCTTCGCCACGCTTTTGCAACGCACGTCGTGCAAGTTGAGAAGATCCCGGTGGACGTTGTCGGTGCGTGGTTGCACCAGAAGGATTTGGCAACCACCGACTATTATTCCAAACCTACGGAAAACATGGTGGCCGAAGCTGCGGACGTGTACTTGGCACGCATCGCGACCCAGATTGATGTTGACAAGGCTGTCCTTCGCTCCCCGCAAGAGCTGCAACAGCTCTATGACGAAGCCCGGGGAAAGGCCGGGACACTGGCGGATGTGATCGGCGGACAGTGTGTTAGCCATGGCTATTGCGCGGCGAAGTTCGCCTGTGTGGGCTGTGCGGGCAAAGTCCCGGACCCGGCCAAGAGAGGCCAGGTTGAAAAGCATAAGCAGTGGGCATCGCTGCAGGTAGGCTACGCCACCAAGGAAGGTCTGCTTCCTGAGGCCGAACGAATGAAACAGTTGATGCGCGATTGCGATGGCGAACTGGCTGAGATGGATCTAATCGAGTCGTACCAAAAGGATGAAGAGCGTGACATCCGCATCCAAGTCGAGCCCTGAGCCTGAAGCCAAGCCGTGGCTCAAAGAGAGGGTGTACGAGCCAAAGCGGAGACGCACGGTCGAGCTTGTCAGAACCAGTGTCGACGCATTGGCGAAAGATCGCAAGCGGGTGTCGCTGGCCACGGTCTGCGCCCGATCCAAAGAAATCGATCCGGACGGCAGGGGGATCTCCGAAAGCGCTATTCTCAAGAATGAGGAAGCTCGCATCTACTACGAGCAGCATCGGAGTTGGAATGCTGGCTCCCGAAACCGTCAGAAAATTTGCAAATCCACGGCGGTAACAGTTCCCGCGCGGATTAAGGGGGACCGCGATGAATCTCGCGTTCGTTACAGATACCTGAAATTGAATAAGGCAGAATTGGTCGAACGCCTTCTCGCCGTGGAACAAGCGCACGCTGTCCTTCAAGAGCGTTGGTTTCAGGTGAACGAGCAGATGTTGAGCTGGCGGTTACGCGCTGAACGGTCAGAGCCACAGCTTCGGAGCGGAGAGAAGTAATCTTGCCCTGGGTGGACTTCAAAGCGGTCAAGCAGGCTATCTCGATAAAGATGGCGCTCGCCCATTACGGCGTGATGGTCCGCCGCATTGACAACTGCTATCTTCGAGGCCGTTGTCCTCTGCCAACTCACGCATCGAAGCGCAGCAATCAGAGCTTCATCGTCAACACCGAGAAGAATGTCTGGGCCTGCCACTCGGATTCCTGTGTGGCATCGCGCGGCGGTTGCGCCGGCGGCAATGTGCTCGATCTCGTGGCTGCCATGGAAAGTTGCTCACTCCGCAATGCGGCGCTCAAACTTCAGGACTGGTTTGCTGTCACCGCCACGCCGTCCCCGAAAGAACACGTTGTTTCTGCTGCTGATGGACCGCACCTATCTGCATCGATCACCCCGGGGGAAAGCAACAAGCCAGTGGCCTTTACCCTTCGGGGCATTGACCAGCGCCATCCATATCTCGCCGAGCGTGGCGTGGACTTGAAAAGTGTCGCCCATTTCGGCATCGGCTTCTACACAGGGAAAGGCTGTATGGAAGGCCGAATTGTCATCCCCATTCACAACGAGGATGGGGTTCTGGTGGCGTACGCGGGAAGCAGCCCCGGCCATGGCGAACCCAAGTATTGGTTCCCCACGGGTTTTCGCAAGTCGCTCGTGCTCTTCAATCTACATCGCGCCGCTGACCACGGTCGGACGGTTGTGGTGGTCGAGGTTTTTTTTGATTGTATCAAGGTGCACCAGGCCGGCTTTCCATGTGTTGTGGCCCTCATGGGTTCGTCCCTTTCGCAACGCCAGGAAAATCTTCTCCAGAAACACTTTCGAGAAGTCATCCTGATGCTCGACGGCGACAAACCTGGCCGCCGCGCCAGTGAGACCATCGCCGCCCGATTGGTGACCCGGGTATCTGTCAGGGTTGTGGCGACTCCACCCAATGTTCAACCCGATGAAATGTCAGCAGACCAAATCCACTGCCTGTGTGACCCCGACTTCTTCTGATTATGGAGTTGTGCTGCAGTTGATGGTCAAACGGCAAGAAAAATCGTAGCGGGGCAGCTTGGATGATTACACAGCCGGTCGGTAAACACTGCGGCATCACACAGGGCCTATATTCGCCGGCGGTCACTTTCCGGGAAGCCAACCAGAAGTCGTTCCGCGAGCACGATCCCGGCCCGTTGTGAAACGAGTTGTTCTCCTCAGCCAAATAAATCATAGCCACGATTCTTGAGCCGAACTGCCACTTCACCGGCGCGGTTGGCGATGGTCAAGCATTCACGAGTACGCGCCGCTTCCGCTACGGAATGAGATTCCGACAGCGCTTCGTATTGACCGCGTCAACCTGCCGGCGGACCCAAGAACCAGGATATAATCCATATAAATCAGATGGAAGACAACGGCCATGAAAGACGACGACTACCCGCTCCTCCTCTTCCTCTTCGCGCTCGGAACCGTTTTCGGCTGGCAGCGGGCTCGCTTCCGGAAGCCCGGCAGGTAGGCAAAAAGAGTTTCGTTTCCGGGCTGTCGTGAAGTTTTTTCAAGTTGCCACCGAACCTTTTGCGAGATTTCAACGAATAGGATGTGGGAGCATTTGGATGCCGGAGCGGTTTTCGGATGGCCGGGTCGAGGTCTTTGTTGCGCTGTTTCAAGAGTACAGTTCACCGCTCCGATTATTTGTTCGGCACTATCTCGGACCGTTCGATGCTGCGGACGATGTAGTGCAAGAAACTTTTCTTCAGTTTTGGAAGAAGCCAAATGGCTATGATCCGAACCGCGGAACGCTAAAGCAGTATCTGTTCGGCATTGCCCGAAAGCGGGCGGCACAATGGCTACGCGAGGAGCCACCGCCAGCAGTGATCACTGCCGAGCCGCCAGCGAGAGAGACAGGGATCACGGGCGATCTGAATATGATCTTGATGCATATGGAACCAGACCAGCGCGGTCTTCTCTGGTTACGCGAGGTGGAAGGCCGCACTTACGCGGAACTTGCTGAAATTTTCGATGTTCCAATCGGTACCGTTAAGTCGAGACTGTCTTCTGCCCGCAACGCGCTACGTCGCGTCTGGAACCGTTAACCAGAGGAAGGCCAGGAGAGTTAGATCAATGAACTGTGTTGAAGCAGAACTCTTCGTTTCCATGTTGTATGACGGAGAAGCCGTACCGGATGATGCGCGTGGCCATATCCGCTCCTGTTCCGTCTGCCAAGGGTGCCTGCGGGACTATGCCGAGCTTACCCAAAGGATGCGCGTGCTTGCTGCCGCGGAAAGTCAGAGCTTAGATGCCATCACTCGACCGCCTGGGCTTCCGCGTCGAAGCAACTGGTGGAGAGTGTTGGGTGCGTCCATCCGTATACCGCGCTATGCAGTAGTCATATTCACCGTGATTCTGGCGATCGCGTGCCTGGGCTGGTTTCGAACAACGGCCCAAAATAAGGTCATAACCAAGTTCCATATGGAGATGACCTCCTCGCGCGTATTGCCCGATGGGAGCATCAGTGGTGAAACCAGCACCGGATGGTTGGAGGTGGGCAAGCCCTTTGTTTCGGGGAGTTATGAAGGATATCCCTGGGGCAGCTATGAAACGCTCGGGGAGATGATGGAGGTGTTAAGCATCCGCAAGGACGCGGTTGTTCTGCGGGTTCGATTCAAGCGCTTTGATCATTATCTCGATTCTGACCAACTGCGTCGTGAGATGAAGAAAGTCACGTCGCAGGAAATTACCTATGTACCTGAGCAACAGATCAGTGTTCCCGTGGAAGGTGGCACCTCGATATTGCTGAAGGGTTCGGTTGGTCAGGAGGAACACGGAAGCACCATCTCGGTGAAGGCTTCCTCATTGCTTCCCACTCTTGATGAAATCGGTGTCACCGCCCCGATTCTGCTGCGTGATGGGCAGCAAGTCCTGGCAAACCAGCCCACAGCCGGTGTTCAAATCGACTGTGCCCAACACAAAGATGACACATGCGGAGTTTCTTTCTATGCCCCGAAAAGCGGTCTGTTCTTCTTTTCAACCCGGCGAACGGAAGGGGCGACCAAGGGCGCTGCAGCCATGAGCCAAGTCCTGTTCAAAGAAGAAGGACATTCCTATACGCTTTGTTCCCAGACTCCGATCACCGGAGGAGATCAACCCAGGGATATTTGGGTGCTGTATCTCAAGAATTATTTACCGTCACGGCATGGGGGATACAAGGAAGATGACGCGCTTGTATCTCTTGGCTCTGGAGCTTTGTCGGCGTTGCTTCGGCCCGATCCGCGAGGCACGTCGCTTCCCAAACACTAAACTGGTCAATTGGTCTCATACTGCGCCCTGGTCGCGCAGATTCGCCAGTGGCAGATCCCGCCCAGACAGATGTCGGTCAGGTCTGGTATAGCCTGCATCCAGTTGTCACTAAACCATACCAGGCCAAGGAGTGGGAATGGAGAATCACCGGATCCACCCGGAGTTGCTTGAACGACAGGTGCACGTGTTGGTGGTGGGTTGTGGAGGAGTGGGGAGCGCCTTCGTTGCGGCGCTGCCGTACTTACATCAATCCCTTATTGCTCGCGGTCATCCTGAAGGTGTGCACGTAACGGTTTTGGACGGTGACACAATCTCTCCCACCAATTGCATTCGCCTGCCGTTTTCCCGGTCGGAGATTGGCCTCAACAAGGGGATAGTTTTGATCAACCGGCTGAACTTGTTCTGGGGATTAAAATGGGATGCGATCCCCGCTCACTTGCAGCCCGGAAGCGTCATCTCGCGCAGCTATTACGGGGCTGATCTCCGTGCTCACATCGTGGTGGGATGCGTGGATACGCGGGTTGCGAGGGGCGCGATTCGCGACGCGGTCAGCAACTGCAGCACCGTGTCGTACTGGCTGGATTTGGTCAACAATGCAGACAGTGGACAATTCATCTTGGGTGAACCACTGAATCAACGAAACCGCCGGTCGAGGCTCCGCCTGCGGACGGTAGCCGAGCTTTATCCGGAGATTGTAGATCCTAATCTCGACAACGATGCGGAACCAAGCTGCAGCGCTGTAGAGGCCTTGGAACGACAGGAGCCTTTCGTCAACCCGACTGTAGCCCAGCACGCATTGGCGCTGCTGGCCCGCCTTTTTCGCCTCGGCGAGGTCAGCTATCATGGCGGCTTCATCAACCTTGAAAGCGGCATCGCCTCAGCGGTCCGCATCGACCCGCAGTGGTGGAAACGAACGCGGACACTGGGGGGCTGCAGGAGCCGGACCAGGCTCGTGAAGTACCTGGCAGGGTGATGACAAACGTAACTGGGCGGGTCGAGGTGGCGTCCGTAGAGGGGCATAGTAGGAATATCGTCGGGTATGTATGGTCCACCATTTCGTATGGGAACTCGCTGAACCAAAAGCTCGTTGGTCCATTTCTGCACAAAGGGCTAAAAAGATCCGAGATTGGCTTATACAAAGCCGTCGTGCTAGTGAATCGGTTGAACGTGTTCTGGGGCTTGGACTGGCAAGCTGTCCCGAAAAACTTTGAAAAAGGCACAAGAACTAGCGAAGCCCACATAGTGATCGGCTGCGTTGACACACGCGCGGCGCGGGCGTTGATCCGAAACGGAACGAGTGACTGCAACTCAGTGGACTACTGGCTGGATATCGGCAACAACGCGGACAGCGGCCAGTTCGTGCTCGGTGAGCCGTTGAATGAAACTAACCGACGCTCAAGGATGCGCCTTCGTACTGTCGCCGAGTTGTACCCGGAAATCGCGGACGCGGAACTAGACAACGATGGCTTGCCAAGCTGCAGCGCAGCGGAAGCCTTGGAGAGGCAGGAACCGTTCGTAAACTCGACTCTGGCGCAGCACGCACTGGCGTTACTGGCGCGGCTGTTTCGCTATGGGATGGTTTCTTACCACGGCGGCTTTATTAACCTCTCAACAGGATCAACCGGACGATTGTCGGTTGACCCATCAATGTGGAAGTTTATCAGGCGGCATTCCAGGGAAAGAATGACGTTACGTGCAGACGGCCATGCCGCTTAGAGCTGAGTACAGTATGGCGCTCCATGGCAAAGAGTACCGGACGCCGCGTTGACTGGCGCAATTGCACGCGTGATCCGTAGGCGCGCATCGATCCAACTGCCATGCCACTCACAGATTATGGGCCCTGAAAGCGTTCAGATCTGAGCCAAACCGCCATCAACAAACAGCTCGATACCGTTCACGTAGCTGCTGTCGTCAGACGCCAGAAACGTGACGGCTTTCGCGATCTCATCCGTCGTACCCGGACGACCTAGGGGCACATTGGTAGCCATGCTTTTCACAAACTGATCGACCTGCTCCTGAGTCATCCCGAGACCGGTATTGTAGCCTGGTGTTGGGACAACGCCTGGACTAATCGCATTCACGCGTATCTTCCGCTCTTTCAGGTCTATGCACCAAGTGCGCGCAAAAGAACGGACCGCCGCTTTGGTTGCGCTATACACGCTGAAAGCAGGGTTTCCGGTAATGGAGACAATAGACGCGTTCAGCACAATAGACCCTCCGTCCCGCAAAAGGGGAAGCGCCTTCTGGACCGTAAACAGGAGTCCCTTCACGTTCACGTCGAACTGCTTATCGAAATGTTCTTCGCTAATCTTATCGAGCGGGGCCAACTCGCCAATTCCGGCGTTGGCAAACACAACATCAAGCTTGCCTTTCTGCTCCTTCACCGCCGCATACAACTGGTCGAGATCCGCCAATTTGGAGACATCGCCCCGAACGCCCGTCAGGTTACGGCCGATTTGATTTACGGCTGCATCGAGTTCGTTTTGGCGGCGTCCGGTGATGAATACGTACGCGCCCTCATCCACAAACCGCTTTGCCGTTGCCAACCCTATTCCACTGCTGCCTCCGGTAACCACGGCAACCTTCCCTTCAAGTTTCTGCGACACGTTTTTTCTCCTTTGGGCCATTCGGTCGGCCACAGGGATTAGGATGCTCACGGCGCGCCGATGTTACATTTATTTAGCACTCACTAAACAAATGTGATACTCTGGGAGTCGTGGCAGGTAAATCGTCAAAGCGCGTCGGACGGCCGCGTGCCTTCGATCAGGACGAAGCACTGGACCGCGCCATGCACATCTTTTGGGAAAAGGGATTTGAAGGCGCTTCTTTGAATGAGTTGACCGGCGCAATGGGCATCAAACCGGCAAGCCTGTATGCAGCCTTCGGAAACAAGCAGGCCCTCTTTGGACAGGCCCTCACTCGTTATTTGGCTGGTCCAGTCGCCTCTATGCATGCGGCGCTAGAGCAGCCGACCGCGTATGCCGTGGCGAAGCGGATTCTGCATCAGACAGCGGAGTTTCTCACCGAGCGGCGAGCACGTCACGGGTGCATGACGATTCAGGCAGCTCTGACTGGCGGCAAAGAATCTCAGCCAGTCCGGCGCAAGCTCATCGCGTTGCGCGTCAAGGAACAGGGTTCCCTTCGCCGGCGCTTTGAGCGAGCAAAGTCAGAAGGTGATTTGCCGAAACATGCGGATGCCGCCGATTTGGCGCGGTTCATCACAGCCGTTTTTCAGGGCATGACGGTGCAAGCCATCGACGGCGCAAGTCGTGACGACCTGCTCCGCCTTGCGGATATGGCCTTGCGTGCGTGGCCCAAGTAGCGTTCAGACAACAACCGCCACGACGCTCCGCCGGGAACTGGTCGAGTCGTCGCGAATCCGGAAACTGACCCAGTACCGAGTTTCACGCCTCGATGCTATTGGCGATGTTCTGGTTTATAAACCCTCACCGATCACTAAAACGGTCGCATTAGCAGTTCTATTTCGGGCCAGCCATTCTGCTGCCAATTCTTTCCGATTTGTCATACCGATCAGCACATCTTCCAAACTCCAACCTTAACTTTCATCTGCCCATCATGATGAAAAATATGATGCAGCACTGAGCATCTTGAAAACGCCGTTCCGCGCGCCCCAGGGGAACGCATTCTGCGAACGCCTAATAGGAAGTATCCGCCGCGAGTGTTTGGATTTCTTGATTCCGCTGAACGAGAGACACCTGCTGGGGATTCTCAAAGAGTGGGTGGCTCATTACAACCGAGGCCGTCCACATTCCAGCCTGGGGCCACGCGTTCCAGAGCCCTCCGGTGGCATTCCGGCAGCGCCAATTTCAGGTTATCGAATTCCATTTGATCACCGAGTGATAAGAAGCCCTGTTCTGAGCGGTCTGCATCACGAATACGGACTGGAGAAGGCAGCATGAAAAGTGGGCGGAAATTCAGCGGGGCGAGATTTTTTGCGAAGCACAACGGTTAAAGCCGTCATCCGCACGAAGTAGCTCAGCGTGGCCTCACCGCTGTAATTCTGCCAGTTGGTGTTGGTGACGAAACTCGCCGCCGTGTTCAGCGCCAGGTCAGGCGTGAGTGCGGTGGCCCCCGAGGGCGCCTGGCCCGTTCCAAAATGATTGGGATTGATCGGCAGAATTCGCTGCAGCCGCTGGATCAAATAAGCAATGAGAAAACCGACGAGGCTAAAGGCGATGAGCGAAGCGGCGTAATGCGTCCAGTGCTGTTCCTCGCCTTCACGAACGCCACAAAGCCGGTAGACCAGGCGCTCGCACGGCCGCAGCAAGGGATGCAAAAAGGTGCGCTCGCCCTGGAATATCTTCATCATGAAGACGCCCACGGGCTTGGTGATCGCCAGGATCAGAAGAAAGAAAAGGACGATGTTGAATATGCCGATGGGTGTCATAACTTCTCCTCAGAACTTCTCCGGGCGCAGCAGGGCGTAAACCAGATATGCGAACAGAAAAAGTGCGGCAATGCCGGCAATGATGTAGTCCATTGGTCAAGCCTCCCTGTTGGGCTGTCCCGATCGCCACCAGCGGCGCGCAGCAGCGACAGACCAAACCGCCTCTACAAATCCGAACGGCCACGCTCCCTGAAGAAAACCGTAGACCGACCCTAATGTGCACGCGAAGGCAAACGCCAGGGTGAACCACCGGCTTTGATTCTCGAGCGCGTAACACACCAGCATCGCGGTGACCGCAAACAAGCCAAATGCCGAGAGTCGATTCACGGTCCTCCTACAATCGGTCGCAGCCTTTGGTAAAGGCCCAACACCCGACGAAGAACAGAATTCCAAGCGCCACGTAAATCAAATCAAGCATGACCATCACCTCTGCACCGCGAAGACCACGCGATGACCGTTGCGTTCGAGTGTCTTCGCCGTGCGCGCAGCCTCAGACGGCCACCAGGCCATTTTACCGCCGATGACCACCAGGGAATTCGGTTTAAGCGCTTTCACCAGAGCCCGCTGTTTGTCCCGGCAAAGATACACATGAATATTCGTTTCGGATGACGCGTCAGCCCCCTGGCACGCAAGATCGAAAAGGCGCTGCTCGATGAACTGAACAGGAACCGGCGGACGCGTGAGCGGCAACGCCCACGGAACCGCTTGCGTCGCGATCAAGTTGATGCTCGCTTTGAGGTCTAGCGCCAGGTTGCTCGCCGTCTTCAGCGCGGCGATCGTGCCTCGTTCGGTGGTGTAGATGACGTTGACTTCAAACTTTCTCGTTGCGTGGCTGTCCGCCTCCTCGTGTGGAGCAGCGAACTGCGTTTCCAACGGTCGCACTGCATCTGCCAGGATGTTAATGTGTGTCACCCAGCTTGAGTCTACGCGGGGTGACATAAGGAAAGTATAAAGAAGGTGTCGATATTCTGTAAGCCGAGAGCAAGAATTCCTGACGTTCAATGATGCCAGTCCGCTATCCGTCTCGTTCCCTCGTCTGGCCGTCGTTTCTGGATTTGAATTCCTTGGTACTTGCAGCACTCCACGACCGGTCCAGCCTGGCGGTCCGGCTACGCGACGACGGCATTATGCGCCCAGGGAAACACTTCCAATGCGAGGCTGCGGAATCATTTGGAATTTGCTGAGACTCACCGGGCTGATCTTGCCTTGCTCGGGGACGGGGCTCGAATTCAGCCAATGATGTCGATTCAGTAGTTCGTAGACATAAGAGCGCGAGACTTTTTTTCCGGTGACAGCGCACAACTCGTCTTGAATTCGGCGGGTGCCAAGAATTTCCCCCTGTTGAACACTCTGCCTCAACTTCTTAAGAAAGGCCGCCTCCTGCTGGGGAGTAAGATAGGCCCAGCGGCGTCCACCTCGACCAACGCGATTGAGACCACTTGGGCCAAGCCGGTTGTACTGGCCCACCCATTGCCACACGGTCGGCGTGGAAATGCCAAGCAAGGTGGCGACGTGGTGCGCGGTGAAAGGCCCCGAGTGTGTCAGCCAAATGGCCAAACGCTTTTGCAATTCCTCACGACTCTGCGATTCGCGTACCCACGTCTGCAAATCTTCAGAGGACATCCATGGTTTGATCCAAGCGGGTCTTCGCATGTTTGATTGACCTCCCTCCGGTTATCGCGATGCTCTCAAATGAGCCGGTCGTTGCTGGTACCATTGTTAAAAGCCGTCTCGCCGCCGGCTATCTTTCGTCAACCGCCATTTTCCTGGACAGACGCGCCGACAAATGTTCGCGACCGCCTTTCACAAAGCCCAGGTAGCGACGCGCCAATTCGCCAATCCGATCCACTTGGCGCAGCCGTATCGCATCCGAGGGAATCAGTTCGCGGCCCACACCGAGCGCGACCGCTCCAGCCAGGATAAATTTGGCCGCGTTCTGCTGATTCACCCCCCCTGACGCAATCAGCGGAATGTGAGGGAACATCCGATGGAGGGACCCGATATAGGATTCCCCGCCGATCTGGGCGCACGGAACGACCTTGACGAAATCCGATTTCGCTTCCCAGGCGGTGATGACCTCGGTCGGAGTCAGGGCTCCCGGAAAAACGACGACATCTTGCGCCGCCGCGAACTCGATCACCGCAGGATGGAGTCCGTCACTGGTCAAGAACTGCGCTCCCGCATCAAGACACTGGCGCGCCACGCCCGCGTCCGTCACACCGCCAGCGCCCACTACGAAATGGGGGGTGTTCTTCGCCAATTGCGAGATAACCTTGGTTGCTGTGGGCACGGTTAAGGTGATCTCTACGACCGGAACTCCGCTGTCCGCGAGCGCCTGCGCGGCAAACAGGGCGTCATCCGCCGAATACACTCGGACCGAGGCAACGATGCCGATTTCTTCGATCCAACCCCGCACTTCGTATTTCTTCACCTGGTCGTCCCCCTGGGAGCGAAGAACCCGAAACTCGAAACTCGAAACTCGAAATTCGCCTGAATCATCGACGTCCGATTTTCGGCATTGAACCCGCACCTCGAATGTCGAAGCTCATACGTCGAATCAACATCGTGTCGGTTTTCGCGTTTCGATTTTCGAACTCGTCACGGAATTGCCTCGCTCCCCACCGCCTGATTCAATTGAGCCACGGAGGTCAGATAAGTTCCGATCAGAGTCAAATAATTAATTTGAACGGTGCGATAGTCGCTCTCCGCGTTCAGGAAATCCAGTAAGGATGCCGCGCCGCGCTGAAAAGAATAGGTCACGGTGTCACGCACGCGGACTGCCTGTGCGAGATACTTGCCCTTGTAGGGGCGCAGCAGCACTATGTTGCTCTCCACGTTGGCGTATGCGGTATCCACATCGCTGAACACCTGTGCCTCAGCGGCGTCGTGTTGCCGTTCGTTGAGGCCGATATCCAATTGAGTGCGCAGCTTCTCCCCCTGATTCCGGTCGAAGATGCGCAGGGGAATGTTGACGCTGGCGCCGATGGTGTGTTTATCGAAAGGATTGTTGAAGGAAGGATTATATGTATACCAGATGTCGAATGTCGGATCGGTCGATCCGTTGGCAACCGCCAGCTTGTGGTCGGTTTTGGCTTTATCCACCGCTTGGAGCGCCGCCTTTAGGTCCGGCCGTGTATCGATCGCCATGCGGCGAAGGTCGTCGGGGGACGGAAGCTGTTCCGAGAAATCAAACGGGCCCGTAACATCAAACTGATTCGCTGGCGTACGATCGTTCAGCAGCATTAAAACCTGAATTTTCGCGGTCTCCAGGGCCACCCGGGCGCTCTCCACGTCCGATTCATACTCCGCACGTTGAAGCTCAAGACGATCGAAATCTATTCTCGCCATGCTTCCCACTCGGAATCGCTCCCTGCTGATGTAGAGAACTTTGTCATAGTATTCGAGGTTTGCTTTAGCCAACGCCATGAGCGCCTTCTGTTGCAGCGTCTGCACGAACGCGCTCCGCAGAGTGGAAAGGAGCGTCCGATCCTGATCGTGGTACTGTGAGGCAGCGATATCAGTTGCGTGTTTGACGCTCTCCAGCCGCAACTCCCGCTTGTGCCGCCTTTCGTGCAAGTAGCTAACGCTCGGGGAATAAAGAGTACCGAGGAGTGGTTTCCAAGCGCCTTGATACGGAACGAGTTGGGTCCCATCTATCAGGAAACCGAAACTCGGATTGGGGCGGAGATAGGCCGTGATCTCATTGGCGCGCGACTCGTCTATATTGATATGAGCAGCTTGCAGAGTTGGATTTGCGTTCTCGAATTTGTCCCGAACCTGCTCCCACGTGAGCGCCTGCTGGCAAAAGGTCGACGCAGGAAACAGGGGAAATGCCAAGAGCACGAGTAACTTTCGGAAATGTGACATGACCTCCTCATGAGCAGACGAAATTTGTCTGCGCTTGCCTTCTCAACGCCGGGCTTTAGCCCGGCATCTTGCTTTCAGCAGCGTGCAATTCAACGTGCCGGGCTAAAGCCCGGCGCTACAGCAAACCGACCTGCCACTTACGTTCTAAGGCTCAAAAGCTTTCTCCGGTTCCGGGAGTTGGTCCGTCTCCCTCGCGACCCATACGTATAACGTGGGCAGGATAAAGATACCCATCGCAAGAGCGGCAACCAGTCCGCCGACAATGACGATGGCAAACGGCCGCTGGGAATCGGATCCGATCGCGTGTGACATCGCCGCCGGTAACAATCCAATGGTTGCCACCAGCATGGTCATCATAATGGGGCGAAGCCTGAGCACCGCGCCTTCGACGGCCGAATCGACGATAGTGTGACCACGCGCACGGAGTTGATTGATGTATTCGAGCATGATGACGCCTGTCTGAACCGATACACCGAACAGTGCCAGGAAACCCACGCCTGAAGACACGCTGAAATGCGTCCCCGTGACGAGCAACGCCACGAGGCCACCGAGTGGGGCCAACGCCACAACGGCAAGGATGAGAAGACCCCACTTTGCGGAACGAAACATACTGTAGAGAAGGATGAATATGACGAGAACCGTGATTGGAACGACAATCGCCAATCGCTTGTTGGCACGCTGTTCGCTTTCGTATTCGCCTGACCAACCGAAGCCGTAGCCCGGCGGCATCTTTACTTTTTTATTGATCTGCCTGATTGCGTCTTCGACCGTGCTGCCTAAGTCCCGGCCTCTGACGCTGAAGGTGACGGCCACGTAGCGGCTGTTACCTTCGCGATAGATATCGTAGGCACCGTCCCTGACCTCCACCTTGGTTAATTGCGCCAAAGAAACGCGCTCTCCGGTAGGGGAAAGCAGACGAACCCTTTCGATCGCCTGCTTGGTATTCCGATAGGGCTCCTGGTAGCGCACCACCACGTCGTATCGAGCTTCACCCTGGAGTACCTGGCTTACCGCGTTGCCGCCCACGGCCGTCTGCACGGCGTCCTGGATGTCGGCCACATTGATTCCAAAACGCGCCGCCTGGCGGCGGTCAATGGTCAAATCGAGATTCGGCTGGCCAAAATCGCGTAGCAACTTGACGTCATGCATCCCTGGGATGCCCAACATGATGGCGTTAACCTCCTCGCCCTTTTTCTCGAGCAGGGTCAGGTCATCCCCAAATATCTTGAGCGCCAGCGCGCCCTTGGTGCCAGTGAGCGATTCTCCGACGTTGTCCTCGATGGGCTGGGAGAAGTTCCAGACTGCTCCCGGGTATTGATCCAGGGCACGGCTCATGGCAGCAATCAGCTCTTCTTTGTCCTGGTGAAAGACCGTTCTCCATTGCTCGTGCGGCTTCAGGTCGATGAAATACTCGGTGTTGCCGAATCCCCCGGTGTCGGTCCCGTCATCAGGCCGTCCGACTTGTGACACAACTTTGGTTACCTCCGGGAACGACGCGAAAACGTAACGGCAGTTGGTGGTGAATTTCTCGGCTTCGGTAAGGCTTGTGCTGTTGGCCAGTGTTCCGCGCGCCCATATAGCGCCTTCGTCCAGATGCGGCAGGAACTCCCCCCCAATAACGCCGCCAAAGCCCAAATAAAGCGTTGCAGCCAGAGCAGCGAGGCCAACGCCAGCAACCACCCAACGATGCTGAACGGCCCATCGCAACGACTTCAGGTAGCGCTCGGTCAGATAATCCATCACCGGGTTGCGCCGTTCTTTGACTCCCTTGCGGAAAAACGTGGCGGCCAGAACCGGTGCGATGAGGATCGAAAACGTCATGGCGCCAAGAAGAGCAAAGGCAACCGTCCAAGCCATGGGCCGGAATAATCTGCCTTCCACTCGCTGCAACGTGAAAATCGGCAAATAGGCGGTGATGATAATGGCGATGGCGTAGAACACCGGGCGTTGGACTTCATGAGCGGCTTCGCGAATGACCTCCCCGGGTGTTTTCAAGCTCATGGTGGTGCGCCGTGGAAGCGTGGCACCCTCGACGGTCGGCCCAGACCCGCTCTGGTAGTGGGTCATGTGGCGAACGATGTTTTCAATCATGACCACGGCGCCATCCACCACCATGCCGAAATCCAGCGCGCCCAGTGAGAGAAGATTCGCCGGAACATTGCTCAAGTTCAGAAAGATGGAGGCAAAGAGCAGAGAGAACGGAATGGTCAGCGCGACGATGAGAGCGGCGCGCGCATTAAGAAGAAACAGCAAAAGGATGATGCTGACCAAAATCATGCCTTCGACCAGGTTATGCATCACTGTGTGCAGGGTGAAATGAAGGAGATCGCTGCGATCCAGCATGGGAACCACAGTCACGCCCGGGGGCAGAAGTCCGTGGTTCAGCTCGTATACTTTCGCGTGGATGGCATCAAGCGTGGGTTGCTCTTCCGCGCCCTTGCGCAAAAGCACCCCGCCCTGAATGACGTCAGGCTCGTCGATAATGCGGCCGTCCTCCATGTGGTTGGCGCGCGCCATGTGGCCCAATCGGATTTTTGGGCCCTGAGTCACTTGCGCGACGTCCTTCACCCGAAGCCCTGTCCCGGATTGCGTCTTTAAGACGGTCTGTTCGATGTCGTTCACATTGGTGAACAGCCCGAGCGCCCGGACGTTCATCTGCTGCATCCCGACTTCAACAAAGCTGCCGCCGGCGTTGATGTTGTTGTTGGCGAGTTGCTGCTCCAACTGGCCGATGCTCATTCCGTAAGCGACGAGTTTGTTGGGATTGACGCGCACCTGGTACTCGCGCACCGTGCCCCCGAAGTCGGAAACATCCACCACGTTGGGGATGGATTTGAACTGCTTGAGCAGAAACCAGTCCTCAATCGATCGGAGTTCCATCAGGTCGTAGCGGGGATTGGTGCTTCTCAGCGTGTACCAATAGATCTGGCCCGTGCTGCTCCAGTCTGTGCCGATCTGGGGCGAAAGGTTTTGTCCCGGGGGCAGATTGACCTGGGTAAGCCTTTCCAGCACCTTCTGGCGGTTCCAGTCGTTCACGGAACTGTCGTCGAAGATCATGATCACGTATGACAGACCGAAAATGGACTCGGATCGCAAAAAGGTCATGTGCGGCATTCCGGCCATTTGAATCTCGATGGGAATCGTGACTTGCTGTTCCACTTCTTCCGCAGAACGCCCCGGCCATTGGGTAATCACCGTTACGTAGTTGTCGGCAATGTCGGGATACGCTTCCACCGGCAAGTTGTGAAATGAAATGATTCCCCAACCGATCAACAAAGCCGCCAAGGCCAGTACCACGAACTTGTTGTTCAGCGCAAAATCGACAAGAGCGCGAATCATCGTTGTCTCCGAAACTCGAAAATCGAAACCCGAAAATCGTCATCATTCGAATTTCGAGTTTCATTCTTCAGCTACTGAGCGAGCACGTGGTCCAGGACCAGCGCGTTCGTTACTACCTGTTGCCCAGGTTGAAGCCCCGACTTGATTTCCTGCAGACTCATGTTGTCAGGCAAGACGTCTCCACTGACCACTTCCACGCGGCGAAACTTCTTATCGGGCGCGGCCACGTAGACAAAATCGCGATCGTGCAGGTGGAGGATGGCAGATGCCGGGACAATCGTGTGCGTCTCCATGCTTCGCCCGTGGAATGTAGCGCTGACAAACATCCCGATGCGCAGCATGCCGGGATTGCGCACCTCGATGCGAACTTTGGCCGTTCGAATACTCGGATCCATAATTGCGCCGATGTTGCTGACGCTGCCTTTCAAGACCTGGTTGGGATAGGCATTCAAGCGGATTTCAGCGGGATCGCCGAGCCGGACATTGGGCAGGTCATTCTCGTACACGTCGCAGAGAATCCAAGTTGACGAGAGATCCGAGATTGTGAAGGGGTACGGTGTGTTGTAGGCCTGCACGAGGGACCCCGCCGTAACTTGCTGGTCGGTAATTACTCCCGAAGCCGTCGCGAAGATATCCACTATGGAGTTTATCTTGTCGGGATTATTACCGAGCAACCGCAGGTGCTCGGCCGCCGTTTCCACAGCTACTTTGGCCTTGTCTTCAGTGTCCTGCGCCACCTGCAGATCGTTTAGAGCGATTGCGCCATGATCATAGAGGTCCTTGGCCCGCTCATATTGATTGCGGGCCAGGATTTCATCCGCAACTGCCATTTTGTAATTCGAATAGCCGCCTGACACGTCGTCACTTCGAATAGTCATCAACTTCTGGCCCTTTTGTACGGTATCGCCGAGACGCGTGTGAATGGCCATGACGCGTCCTGAAGCCAGGGAAACCACCGGAACGTTGCGTGAAACGTCGGGAGTAACGGTTCCCGTGACGACCAACTCCGAGGTTGAGGACCGCGAGACTGCGGCGGCGAGTGGATACTGCTCTGGACGGTCCACACTGAAAAGGCTGGCGTCCGCGCCCGGAACAACTTGGGCGGGAGGCGGCGCCTCTGCCGCGTCGTCCCCATGCACTCTGCTACAGCCGCCAAGAGCCACGAGCGAAGAAATGGAAATGAGAAGGAAACCAATTCTGATTGTTTTTCTTTTCATAAGAGAGCACACCCCCAAGTGCCAAACATTCGGACGATTTCAAACCATCTAAGTTCCACTTGCTCCACCACCGGCGGACAAAATTCGCTCTGCTACTAGCTTGGTGTATTCCCGTGTCAGAAACTGACGGCTAACTCTGCTTGGCTAAGTGAAGGAGTGGCGGGGCTCTGGTTTGATGCGGTCCTGCGGAGAGGCGGGGAGGGAACGCAATGTTCGTCGAGTGAACAAGTTTCTCGTCTGCCTCGTAACTAAAGGGGCTGCGTCGAGTCGGAGGGTAGATGCACGATGGGTGGGACGGAAGACCGGCCGGCTGAATCGAAGTCGGGGGGGTATCGGAAATGAGAAGCGGAACTTCACTAAAGATGGATTGCGCGTACACCTTGGCATCAGCTTTGCGAAACCCGCCGCGGTGATCGTTGATCCAAACGCCGACGGGAATAAGCGACCGAGCGCTCTTGATAATCAAATCAAGGTCATTCCCGATGCCGTCGACATCGCGAGCGATGACCAACAGTCCGCCTTCCTCGGCCGTAAGTTCGCAGGAACTCGTCGCGCCTCGTTTGGTGGAACCAACTACAACTCGATATCGAAAGCCCTCCGGCGCCCAACCCTCGGGCTCGACTTTAACTACTTCGAGGCCGGCGCGGCCGTCAACATCGGTGAGGGCGCCGCCTGGGATGGATAATGACCCTGTGACGAGCTGTTGTGACGCCGCTCGCGTTTCAGACGCCAAACAGCTCGCGGTAAATGCCAACAGCATCGAGACCGCGAGAGTGAACCCGCACGCGTTCTTCGAGCGACGCCCCAACTCAAGGCTAAGCCACCCCCGGCGAAACACGAATTTTAGACGAATCGACATAATATTTGGTCAGTAGCGGCGGGTTTAACCCGCCATCACGCTGATAATTCCCACCCAGAATGGGGTCCCCGAGCCGCCGCTACCGAGCCGGTTATTCAGAACTAGAATTTCACCATGATTCCCAGGCTGACCACAGCTTGGCCATGGCGAAGATCAGGGAACCAGACGCTGCTGAGTCCGCCACCGCAGGCTGCTTCCGCACCGCTAACGCTTGTTTGCCCGGACGCGGCGCCGGAAGCGCATACGAACTGGCTGGGAGCGCCGTTATCCCCGCCCGGAGGCGTAATGCCGTGCCGGCCCGTCCAATACCCCACATCCGAGTGGCGATACCCGGCCTCTGCCCACCACGTAATGTACTGTTTGGGCATCCACTGGAAAGTAATCGTACCATCCGACATGTGGGCCGCTTGTCCGGGGTTCTCCGTGAAGTAAGGCGAACCAGAGATGGCATCGGCGCCATTGATCGGAGGGAGCAAAGTCAGATACCGGCCGGGGTTGTCCATTTTGCCTCCGCCCAGCGTGATGGCATACTTGTCCTTTCCCCACCAGGCCCTGTCGTAGAGCATCCAACCCGCAAATGAATCCTTGGTTGCTCCGCCGGTGCACCTGTAACCGGGCCCGTACTGACAGCCCAAGTCTCCTGTCAGGGAAAACGCCATCTTGTCAATTCCCGTCGTCTTTTCCGGGTGGTTGTAGTACCTCAACTCGATGCTATCGTCGGTGTGGACACGCTGGACTTTTGGCAGTCCCAGGTTATCTTGTCCGAACCCATAATTATTAAAGACAAGCTTCAGCCATTCCCTGGGCATGTACAGAACCTGCCCTCCGATACCCATGTGGCCGTTGTACTTGTTATAAGACTGCCAGCCGTTGATGAGCCACGGTTCAATCTTCAGCTTGTTCGTCGGAAACCACTGGACACGCAAGCCATTGAAGAACCATGGCGTGTTGGAGGAGACGAATGAAGGTTGATAAGTCCAGTTATCGAAGTTGTAATAGCTGAAGAGGCCGATATACGACACAAAGATTCCGGCATCGACGTTCAGGCCGTGGTTCACGTTAAAGTGATACCCACCGTAGGCCTCCGAAACATATTTATACGCGCCGCGGACATCCCATTGGCCGACCCCGGCGCTGGCGTCATTGCGCGGGGTCGTGGTGGCAAATAAGCCGTCCATATACAAGACCCTGCCACGAACGTTCTGCCAGTGGAAGTCACCGCCGACGCTGATTTGCTCAAGCTGAATTTCGCCGGATCGGAAGGACTCCGTCGCGCCGCCCATCGTGTGATCGATCGGTTGATTGAAGTCCTCCATGAAGTGAGTATCGAATCTCACCTCTGGGGTGAAGAATTTCGTGTCCAGCACAGTGTCCTTGTTGCGCGGCGTGCCGTTTAGCCAGGTAAAGTCGCCGAATGCAAACGGAGTGAAATTGTCCACTCCAGTAGTGGCGTCGGGAGATTGAAGGGCTTCTTGAAGCACCGGTGCCGCCGGAGCTGGTTTCGGATTTGGTGGCGTTAAGGACGCCATTGGGGCTGGCTTTGCAGCGGCGACCGGGGTTAGCGATGCCAGTAGTGGCTGAGGCGAAGACGCAGCCTGAGTGCTTCCCTTCTCAGGCTGCGGAGTGGCCGCAGTCACGGTGGTCGCTTGGGTCTGCTTGGCTTCCATCGCCTCAAGGCGTTGCTCCAGCCGGTCAATGCGGTCCAGCAATAGTTTTTCCCGTTCGGTGAGCTGCGCCCCGCCCGCGTTACCTGCAACTGCGGATGCCGGGCCTTGATTATTCGCCGGCTTGGAACCATTCAGCGACGCGAGAGTTACATCCACCTGAAGTTTCTGTTGTGCCGTCAGTTGTACGACCGTGGCAGGTGATGCCTCGAACCCATCTTTTTTTGCGGTCACTTGGTAGCGGCCCGGCTTGAGCTTTTCGACCTGGAAAGCTCCATCTCCGTCGCTAACCACGCCACGATCAGCATTGTCGTCCACGCGGTGGGCGAGAACCTGCACGCCTGCCAGCGGCTGGCCGCCGGAGTCTCGCGTCACGCCGCGAAGTTCGCCGAACTGCGACGTTGCGTCAGGCGAGGCTCCTGCTGGTGGCGCACCTCCGGCGTTTTCTGCGAGCAAGCGCGGCGCAGTTGCTTTTCCCTGCTGCGCCGATATATAGAGGGATGTGCATAAGGCCAGCGCGGCGACTTGCAGCAATACGGTTCCTGCCTTCATCGGTCGAATCATGGATCTCGCTCCTTTTAGTAGTGTGAAATCACTTTGAAAATTTTCATCACTGCTGCGATTGTGCTTTGGCTTCCTCAGCGATCTCTTGAGCTACCTTCGCGTTGCCATCGGCTGTGGCCTTAGCGTCTTCGGCGGCTTGACGATAGTATTCCGCCAAATGGTGCGCGTTCTCATAAGGCCTCGGGTATTTCTTGGGATAGTTGATGGCGTGCTCCAGGTAATACTTCGCCAATTCCTCTTCGTGTTTCTGTATCCCCCGCAGCCTTTCGGCTTCGGCTTGATAATAGGCAGCCAAGCGCATGTGGTCTTCAGGGCTTTTCGCGGTTGTCCATGCAGCCCACAGTGATTTCCGGTTGGTGATTGCCTGGGGCGCCGCTCGTAAATTCAAAGTAGTCGCCAAACAGACTAGGCAAACGAGCGCTAAGCTACGACCGTGCTTCAATTGGTGTTGGATCCGATTGGGCCAGGCAGTCATCCTTACCTCCCCATAACAAATACAGCGTAGAACTCAATGCATAAGCCAGGCATAAGCCAACCGTAAGGATTCCGTTAAGACAAAATGAGTCGATCGGCGTTGCCTACTCATTGGCTAATCCTACAGAATGTCTCCCTTGCGCTCGGTAGAGGCGCTCTTCGGAGAGATGTTCGCTCGGAAGAACTCGTCTGCAAGGCGCGGGGCGAGAGTTTTTAATTTTTCATAAGTCTCAAGCGCTTTGGTGCGGTTGCCGCTCAGGGAGTAGGACCGGCCCAGGTTGTACCAGTAAGCGGCGTTGGCGGGCTCCAGCCGCACGGCTTCCAAATGAGCGCTCACCGCCTTGTCATATTCTTTGGTGCTGCCGTAAACGTTGCCCAGGTTGTACCAGGCCGCGGCAGAATCAGACTTCAGGCGAATGGCCTGCTGAAGAACTTTGGTGGCCTCATCGTATCTTTGCAGCATCCCATAGGCGCCTCCCAAGACAAGATAAGTTGAGGCATCGTCCGGCTTTAACTTGAGTGCGTGTTGCGCCGCGTCTATGGCGGCGTCAAACTGGTCAACCGCGCCATAATCACGCGCCAAACCGTTCCAGGATTCAGCCGATTCAGGTTTCAAGCGGACCGCCACTTGGAAAGCCTCGATGGACTGATCGTATTGATTTAACTGTTCGTAGCAGAGACCCAGAATACTCCAGCCGCCGAAAGCGTTGGGTCTGAGCTGGGTCGCTTCCCGGAGAGCAGTGACAGCCTCTGCGTATTGGTGCTTTATAAACGCCTGGCTGCCTAGCGTGAACCACTGCAATGCCTGCGCGGCGCGTCCCTCCCTAGCCCGCTCGTCTTCGGCTTCAACATTGTCACTCGCTCCAGCTTGAGCCAGCGCTTCGATCCACTCACTGGGCTCCGCGATGTTGACGATTTCTCCGCTATTCTCGAAGACCGCTGTGACGCCGATCAGCTTTCCCTTGACATCAAATAGTCCGCCGCCACTGGCCTCGCGAAGCGGTGGAACCGTGGTTTGAATGATGGGGGCGCCATCAAACTCTTGCAGACCCGAAACGATGCCGCTCGAGTGCAAGAAGGCGGTTACCGCGTAAACCGTTTCTCCGATCCTTACCGTTGCCGATGGCCGCACCGTTACCGGCTGAGCTTTCAAGCCCGATACCTTCAACTGGCACAGATCGTGACTCGCGG
>Ga0207055_1037_pt1 | contig 30049 bp, 37 predicted proteins | sample Alteio_BWMinCont_57_FD_153293 | JGI IMG/M metagenome (GOLD analysis project Ga0207055, IMG submission 153293) | Enriched cells from forest soil in Barre Woods Harvard Forest LTER site, Petersham, Massachusetts, United States -... | ecosystem: Environmental > Terrestrial > Soil > Temperate forest >...
AGAACCCGCTGACTATGATCGATTTGTGAGCTCAGCACGTCCAGGGACGGCTTACAAAAACGGTACGATCGTTGTTGACGGTCAAACAGTTGCCACTGGTGCACAGAGTATCGGGCGTCTTGCTTCATTCCAGGGAAGCGGTTATTTTACGACTTCAATAGCAGGCGCTGGGACGTTCTACGGCAACACCAATCAGCAGGCATTTGGTCACGATAGCATTCCTGTTATGGTGATGTTTAACGATAAAGGCGTGATGCAATTTGCGGTGCTGACCAGCTGCGGTAACCCCGAATTTGGTACGCCTAATGTGCCAAACTATAGCTGTAATTTGTTAACTCAACAGCCTGTCAGTGGTAGCCCTGGTACGTTCAAGTTCACTACTAGCGCCAGCGCCAGCAACTACGCGAATATCACCAAAGTGGTGTACGACTTTGGTGATGGTACGAGCGATACCGAAAGCAGCACGGCGACATCAGTGCAACATACTTACACTGTGGGTGGTAGTTACACAGCAAAGGTTACGGTCTATGTGAGTTTGCCCGGAAATACGACCGTTCAGGTGACCTCTGCAAACTGTGCAACGATTGTTACGGTTGTGCTGCCGGCGTATCAGTGTGTACAGCTTGCCGCTGCTACCATCGGTGATTCGAAGTACAAATATCAGTTCGTTGTGACCGGCAAAGCCAGCGGTGGTGCCAGTATTGTAAGTGCAGACTTCAACTTTGGTGATGGCACCTCAGCTAGCGCAAATGCATCGGGCTCGACGGCGACTATTATCCACCCATACGCTAAGGACGGCTCCTATAGGGCCAGCGCGGTGTTGCATATTAGCTTGCCTGGAGGCAGGGCAACAACGGTTACGTCGTCCGGTTGTGCAACCGTTGTATCTGTCGCTGTACCGTTCTACAGCTGTGTGCAGCTAGGTGGGGCAATTATAGACCAAAGCAAGTTCAGTTATAGTTTTATTGCCTCTGCAAACTTTGGCAATGGTGTCACGCTTTCTAGTGTCGACTTCGACTTTGGCGATGGCACTGCAACTAAGGGTGTTAGCCCAAATGGTACAACTGCCTCAACCACTCACATGTATGCCGTGGCTGGCAACTACACCGTAACGGGTACACTGCACTTTAATGTTGGTGGTGCGGTTCAGAATGCCACATGTACGGCCGTTGTAACACCTACGCAGCCACCGACGCCGGAATGTAAGCCAGGCATCCCGCAAGGTAGTGCGCTCTGTACGCCGTGCCCTAGTAACGCGACAATTGCTTCAAATTCACCGCAGTGTGCCGTGCCAGCTGCCGCCACCACAAGCCTACCAAACACCGGTGCCGGTGACGTGATTGGTATATTTGGTGTGGTTGCTGTTGCTGGTTTCTTCTTCTACCATCAATTTGTCTATCGCAAGCGAGCTGTTGGAACTGCCGCTGCCGATGCTGCAACGGTTGGTCATATTGGTGCTACGCCCGCAGTCGACAATAACGAGCTGACGGCACAAGTTATTGCGCACCGAGCGTCTCACCGCAACGCGCAGCCATTGAGCCATCCAACCTACCATCGCCCACACCGTTTCCGCCCACGATCGCACAACGATAAATAGCCGCGGGGATTTCCATTTTGTCTCTGTTATGATACAATCTTCAGGACTTGTTTATCTAGGCCAATGAAAATCAGCCAAGTTAGCCTAGAGGAAAACATTTATATGTCGCAGCCCCACAATGCCGCGCAGCGGTCCCTTCGTCTATCGGTTAGGACATCAGGTTTTCATCCTGGCAAGAGGAGTTCGACTCTCCTAGGGATCACCATAACAAAGTTTTCATCGTTTTTAGCTCCCATTTCACCCAAATCTAATCTGTAGAGCGGGCTGATTTCAGGAGTTAAAAACTTTTTGGTCTTGATGTCATATACGAAGCCTTTTGGGAACACCAGTTCCTGATAGGCTTGTTTTAGTTCGAGCGGTGCGCTGTGCCAATACTTGTTGATATTGCCCATGAAGCCAAGCGCATTCTCTATGCTATCTTCGCTGATGGTCTGTTTGCGCTCAAGTGTAAGCAGTTCCGTCTGCAAGTCCGCTCGTTCTTTATCAGCTCCTCGCAAGGCTGTGTCTTTTTGCTCCTCGGACAACTTGTCTGCTATAAACTTAGCCAGAATCTTTTGCTTATAGCTGTCGTTATCGTCTAGCTGGTCACGTAAGCGCTTAATACGGCGGTTAATGTCACCTAACTCCTGTTTGACCTGTCGTTTAAGGATTTCTTTAAGTAGTTTGCGCGTGCCTGCTGTAGGCGTTATGAGCGCTAGTAGCTCCTCGAATTGAGGATGTAGTAGCTTAGTCATGATGGAGCCTGACTGCTTACAGCTCGGACGAGCGCAGTAGTAACGTGGACTATTGTGCGGTGCAGCAGCGGTCATGTATTTATCGCAGAGCATGCACTTCACGAACCTGCGCAGTGGGTATGTCTGATTAGCAATCTGACGATTAAGACCTGACATATAGTCCTTGTTCCTCATCAGAATAATAAGCTGGTTTTGCTCGAATACCTCAGGGCTTATTAGTGCTGGATGACGACCTTTGAGTCTCTCGTTGTCTGTAAACTTGTTGCAGACGTAGCCCGCATAAACTGGATTGATTAGCATTTTGTGGACCACATCTTGAGTTAAGGGCTTTCCACCTCTCGCAGAGCGTAGCTTAATAGTTTCTGCGTAGCGCACAAGTTGAGCTTCGGTCATATCGCCTCGGTTCCAGCGCATGAGCAAGTCAGTAATCTTGTCTGCTTCATGGCTTGGAGTGAGAGAAGGACGCTTCTTGCCCTCATCATTGTTTATTTTGCAGATGTTATATCCGCGAGGCGGTGTGTGTTGCCAAAAGCCTTGTTTGGCAATTCGCGTCATATTATCCACCACCATTTCTCGCTTGTTCTCATTGTCCAGCTGCCCTAGCATAACGTGTAGGTTCTCGACAAAATGACCCATAGGCGTATCATCGAACGGCTCTGTAACTGACAATACACGAATACCCAATGCAGCCAGTTGTGACTTGATTACCATGACATACGAGTCGATGTCTCTACTCGCACGGCTCATCTTATAGACTAGGACATAATCTATCTGTCCTTTCATCTTGGCAGCGGTAACAATCAGGTTTTGAAGTGCCTGTCGGTCTGCGTTTTTACCGCTTTTGGCTTCATCGGTGAACCACTCAATTACACTCACGTCATTTGTGTAAGCATAATTGCGAATGGCTTCGCGTTGGTTGGCAAGCGACTCACCCTTTATCTGTTTCTTATCTGAGATACGCAGGTACCCCAAAGCGGTTTTTTGTGATTGGTCTTGTTTTGTAAGTTGCATTATAGCTCCTTTTATTGAATTATAAGGTTATTTTTGTAAATACAAAGTTCTTAATGTTGTTCGAGCTAGCTCACTTGCTCGCAGTATCTCTTGGGCGACATCTTCGTCACTCATGCTGCTTGCACTACTGCCAAGTAACTTCCGTGCTTCGCCTATTGAAATCGGCAGAGCTTTCAGCAGGTCTGGCGTAAGCGGGCTGGGCTGTTTGTTCCTTGATGGCATACACCATTCTTCCTTTCAGTAAGAGATGTCAGGGCGGACGGTTTATAAACCTTGACACCTCTCTTTCTAACCGTCTGCGAAGCATTGTATATCGGCTGAGGAACGCATTTAACAGAGGTGCTGGTGAAGCACTAATGCATAACTGGAACGGTACTAATTAGAGCTGACTAGGTGCTAGCTTTTTTGATTGCGGTAATCTCATCGTGCGTTAGTAAGACGGTCTTTTTGAGCAAAAAGGACTTCACGCCAATTTCAGCAAACGACTTGAGTAAGCCGTCTTTGCCAAATACATTTTTCTTGAACAGTTGCCTGATGTTCACGCTGTCTTGATGTAGTTGCGTTCTGCTGATGTGTGTCCGCAGTTCATCTAGCGATATATCTTTGTCGGGGTGTTTTGAAGCGTAGGCAACTACTGGTTGAGTTGTGCTGCTATTATTCAGGGATTCCAGCTTATATGTGTTATCGCCGATGTGAATAATAGGTTGTACGCCGTCTAGTATCTCAAGGACTGCTGGTATGCCTCCACTTGTTGGGTTAATACCGTTCGCCTCGCAAAAGTGCTTAAACTTATCGTAATCAAAGTCAGTAATCTGACGAGTGGGCGCACTATGTGCGAAACCTCCCTTTAAGTCGACTATTCGGTACTGTAACTCTTTAGGAGCGCCTTCGAAACCGCCAGGACTCTTTATGACACCTGCAATTTCTAGCGTATCCAATGCTTGGCTTTCTGCTTTGGGGTCTTCTTGGTCGGGAACCCACTTACTTAGTAACTTACCACTCAAAAATGCTCGGTTGAGCTTAATGGTAACACGCTCCAGCCAGTAAGTGTTGGTCATGGTATTAGAATACCTTATTTCGACCTATTTAGAGCCGATTTAAGGCGCTTTAATACAGTAAACGTAAGAAGTTGCGCCTACGATACTAAGTTCGATTCTAGGGTATCGTTTTTGACGAAGTAACCTTATACTTGACTTTGTGTCAAAAGATTTCCTTAGATTAGTTTTAGAGGTCAATGCCCACAAAGGGTCATGGAGGAATGTGCAGCTAGCTCAAGATGTGAAAGATTTCTTATGGGCGGAATATGACACACAAGACGACCTTATTTATCCAAACATAGACAATTGGGATGACTTGCTCGCCGAGACGATTGAGGCTGACAATTATGACGCCCTGACCAAGGAGGAGGTACTAAGCATATTGTTTGGGCTAATTCACAGAAACCGCATTGTAGAGGGCTTGTGGTGGTCGATGTTTGAGCGAGGCGTGACCCAAAAGTTGCTTAAGCGATTATTGTCACTTGATACAAATAAGATTTAATAACTCGGCTTTCATTCAGGTTTATAGGTGTTATGATTATTCTATGAGCGACCATCACAATCAACGAGCAGCTGAAATTATTAAAGACATAAAATATATCACGATAGCTTCTGTTTCGGCTGACGGACAGCCTTGGAATACGCCTGTCTATTCAGCCTTTGATAAAGACTTGAACTTTTATTGGTTCTCAGATAAGAACTCTCAACACTCACAAAATGTTCGTGGCAATAACAAAGTCTTACTTGTTATTTATGACTCTACCGTGCCAGAAGGTACGGGTGAGGGCGTATACATCAAAGCTGTTGTAACCGAGCTTAATAACCCAGAAGCCATTCTAGCTGCCAAGTCTGTGCTAGATAAACGAGTCGGCAAAGACACAGAACGCAACGCTGATAATTACATGGCTGACGCCGTGCTTCGTGGCTACAAAGCTACCGCCCTGCAAGTTTGGATGAACGATGACGATGAAGATGAAGACGGTAACTATATTCGCGATATTCGAGTCGAGGTGCCTTTAGATAGCTTGCGACAGCGCTAGAAGCCGTATTTATCCTGGAGTTCTTGGTACTTCTTATCGTGAGTTTTATCTGTCGCGCGATACGCTCGAAGCTCTGCTCCCTTTTTTAATTTTTGGGTTCGATTTAGGTTCTGTAGAAACTTCAAGAAGAACTTATAAGCGACATGCGCTGCACGTACAGTCTCATATATCGGCGCGTCTAGTCGAATCTCAAGACTTACTTTTGGCTCAAGCCGACTATTATTCATGTTGCCTAGCAAGGTGGAATGAGTGTCGCTTGAAAGAAGCGAATAAACGCTACGGTAATCAAACTGGGTCAGTGTTTTATGGTCGGGATTTTTAGATAGATTAGAATCATCTATTACTTTTAGACGTGCGAGGAGAGACTTGTAGGAATCAAGGTTGATGGCAGGGTGTGACTGGCTAAACCTCAACAACTCGGCTTGCCGTCTAGCGATTGTCCTAGATATCGCAGCGTCAGAAATAGTCTCCTTCCAAGTCTCGGCATTTGGGTAAGCTGAACGTAATCTTTGAACATCTGACCATGTACTTAATTGCTGCTTGGATTCTGAGGCAAACCTAATCTCTAAGTTTATATTTGAAGTTTCCAAGTTTATGAAATCATATTCAGCTAATGTCTCCCACATTGAGCGAACGATGATATTAGCAGCGTTGCCTTGGTTAGCCCGCGTCATTGCTAGAACCGCGTCAGCCCTCTGGTACAGCGCACTAAAGGTGTTATAGCGGATAACGGTCTTTGCTTTTATAAAATGATTAAAGTTCGCAGACCCAACCAGCTCTTTAGCAAACACAAGTAAGCCCTCAAGGTCTGTAATCGCTTCGTCCTTGAGCTGGCTAATGTCTTTGATGTAATCGGTGTTTTGTGCCATAGTTCTAGCCCCTATAATAACAGTATGTATATACACCCCAACAGTGTCGGTCATAACGCTTTCGATATGTTCCCTGAGATCTTTACAGATAGCAAAGTAGACTTTGCACACTTCTGCGTTGCTCTCGACATTTACAAGAGTGGTCGTACTAATGATTACTTCTCGTCTGGCAGCTTTTTGTTTGGCTCAAAAGAAACCAAAGACATAAATATGCTGTTCTCGGCTGTACAGCGTTGTTATGGTGGCGACTATATAGATTTCCAAGCACACATTAGCTCGAAACCTATACGCAGCAGACTCCTTGGTATTACTGACAGTAAGGTTATGAGCCAGACTCTTAAAGATATTTGTGACGAATATAATGCCAAGTATGGCATGAACCGTCAGATACATGACTTTTATATTAAATACCTTAGCGATGATTCCAAAGCTATCCTAAATGGCAGCATAGCCGTGCCAGCACACTATTACGCAAACTTTGCAGATGACTCTGACACTTCTGTGAAACAACGCTTAGACTTCTTACTCAAGTTTAGGAACAAGTACGACCATTCCGCTCAGTATCATCAACTATCGCCCACTGGCGAACGGTACGAGCATGTCCAAGTAATAAAGGGAAAGGAGGAGTATACGTTCTTGGTGAAGCTGACCTTTGATGAGTTGTACGAGATTACTAGACAAGCAATGGCAAGCTACTGGCTGAATGAGTATGAAGCCTCAATAGCTGACGACAGAAAAGCCTTCGTCGACAGAACCGTTAAGAAGTTCAAGGATGAGAACAGGCGTCTTAATGCGGAACGCAAGGGGGAGTAGATTGCAGGTTCTAACTTAGCTGTAACTGATTAGGCTGTGTACTTCTTGAGTATGTTTTGTGGCGTGCCGTTTAAGTATGATTCAACATTCTTCACCATAACCTCTAAACCATTGGCAGCAGCTTGCTTAGTGACGCCTGCTACGTGCGGGGTAACTAAGATTTTCTCGTTGGACAGACATTTCTTGTAGAAATCGTTAGATACATCAAAGAGTGGCTCTGGGTCGCAGTCTATTGCAGCGCCACCTACAGTACCAGCCTCGATTGCAGTAATAAGACCATCAATATCGTATGTGTATGGTCGTGAGAACGTCAGGTAAAATGCACCTTTTTTCATCTTTGAGAAGAAATCGGCGTCAAGTAAGTTCTTGCTTGATGGGTTACAGTTAAGAGCGTTCACAACGACATCTGCCTGACTCGTTTTTGCAGCCAAGTCATCACCCCGATTAAAGTAATCAACATTCATACCAAAGGCTTCGCACCGTTCACCAATCTCTGTACCGATAGTGCCATGACCAACGATAAGTACCGTTTTGCCCTCAAGACTTTCAGTCGAGGTAAATGGGTGTTGTTCGGTTGTGCGCAAGAAAGTCGGGAACTGTCTATAAAGTGATAACACCATGAACATCGCCCACTCAACTATAGACTTTCTGTTACCGCCACGCGCATTAGCAATGTACACATTCCTCTTAGCTAATTCCTCTGAGTCAAAGCTACCAAGCTCGGTGTAAGGATAAGTTATGAGAACATTTTCTAGTTTATCTAGGTTCGCGAGGACGTGGTCGCCCCAGTTACAGACTACATCGTACCCTTGAACTGCTTTCAGCCATTCCTCATCGGAGGAAGCGTTACCCAGCTTTTCAACCTGCCCGACAGCGTTCAGTCGAGCAACCTGCTCATCGGTAAAGTTAAAGTCTCCGTCAAGTGCTATCTTTTTCATAAAGTTCTCCTCTAACTAAATTATACATCAACTATTACTGAGTATGTCTCCCTACGGTTCTACTATACAAGGGGGAGTAAGTTACAAGCTCTGATTCACGGCTAACTGATTAGGCTGTATACTTATATTACGCATGACATCGTTCCAACGAACGATTTCCGCCACTATTGGGTTAAAAAGCGACTGTGGCAGGGTCACCATTTCGTACCAAGAATATTTTCTCGAAACCGACGTAACTAAAAGGCCCGAATGCTCGGGCCTTTTAGTATGAGATGATTTTACAGGTATCGCTTCTCTCTTTAGAGCTGATCCTCTTTCCTATCCTCACGCCCATGCCATACGCGAACAATGACAACAATCTCGTTTGTGAAGAAGTAACGCAGCACGTAAAAGCCAGCTCCAAACGGAATAAACAATTCACGTCTCCCCGTACCGTCTGCCATCGGGCGACCTAGTCGTGGCGAGTCCTCAAGTAAAGAGCTACCTCGTAGGATAACCTGCGCGACCTTTGCCGCCGCATCCTCATTTTTCTCGAACAAGAAATTGTACAGACGATCAATGTCCTTGAGCGCACGCTCACGCCAGACTATTTCTGCTTTGGCCATACCGTTTTCTTGCCGCTCGCGAGTTCATTAAGCCACGATACTACTGTGTCGTTAGCTATGGCGTTGCCCGTTAATAGGTAGTTCTCATATTCGGCTAGATCCTCAGCCTTTTCGCGCTCGTAGCGTTCTTCCTCGGCAAGATACCGCTGCAAGGCATCACGTAGCAGCCAGTGTGCAGATCTACTGCGCTGCTGGGCTAACGCTTTTAGGCGATTGTTCGTTTCGTCATCTAGCTTGATAGCTTGAGTTATTGACATGGGAATTCCTCCTGAGAATAGTATAGTACGCACATATACCTATGTAAACCTTTGTATACCATTTACTCGACACCAAGTGTTCTTAGCTGTAGCTCAATATATTCCATCTCACCGAAGAGGGTTTCGACCCTAGTCATTAGGTTCGCCCTATTAAACAGGTCAGTCGTTATCAGGCCGTCAAAGGTACACTTAACTGGCTTGTAGTCAGTCCACTTCTCGACGTTAATGCCGGCATAGATGGTGTTTTGGATGATTCGTTGCATGCTCTTTACAGTGAGTGGCTTGCCACCCTTTTTGGAGATCACCTTACTGAGGTCGTCTTTGTTACGGATGTAGCTGATGCGCGTCTGGTAGCCCAGGTCGTTGAGTTTCTCGACGATCTCGGCATCGGCTGCTGTTCCTTGCTGGCTGATTCCATGAACACAAAGAACTTCTTTATGGTGATGCCCTTGGTTTCGGCAAAGCGTTCAATCTGCTCTTTCTGTGCGTCCGGCGAGTCGCCCTCGGTGCCTTGTTTCATGGTTGAAACGCGGATGGCCGCAGCAGTGTTTTTACTTGGTTGTGGGTGCATTTTCTCTCTCCTCGAAAATTACCTCCAGTAGAATATCGGCTAGCATTTCCAGCTTTCGGCTATCCCCAAGCCCCACTATCTCGGGCTGATATGCTTGTTTATTCTTTGCGCCTTTCGTTCTACCCATAAGATTTAACTATTCCTCATAGTGATAGTTCAAGTAGTTTTGAGACTGTATTTACACCCTTATGGGCTAGGGTATAAAATCACTATGTTTCAATCTGTTAAGACTTGTTTTTCTGTGTTACCTACCTTATAAATATGCGGTGTAGGCGGGTTGGCTATAAATACTTAAGCGCTTACCAATATAAACAAAAGAAAAAATACCAGAACGATAATAAACAGCTAAAGAAATCTAAGAACTACTAACTATCCATACATCTAAATCACTACGTCTATGAACTTACCAAAAATAACAATGAGACAGAAAGAAATACTAGACCTACTATATAAATATAGGTTCTTAAATCGTATTCAAATACAAGCAATGTTAAATCAAAAGGATTACAAAAACACTAACCTGTGGCTTAAAGATCTACGCGCAAAACAGTACGTTGAATGGATCTACTCTACGCACTTTGCCGAGAAAACAAAGCCCGCGGTGTACTACTTAGGTATTAATGCGATACGCCACTTCAGACAGAATGGCCTGCATGCGGAGCACATACTCAAGTACTACCGGGAATCAGGTCGAAGCCAAGCCTTCATTAGCCGCTGCATCCTACTTGCCGATGCCTGCATTGCATTTCAACAAGCCAATAGAGCTATAGATGCAGTCGGTAGAAAAGCCAAAAAAGATGACATTTGGTTTAATTACGAAACTGAAGCCGAGTATACCGACGGGGGCTACTATGAGTTTCTCAACGATACAGATATCCATCCGCATCTATGTTACGCAAAGATTGGCTATGATGAAGACTTTCAAGAAGTGCCGGTTGCAGGTTACATCGTAGAGGTGTTTGATCCGACGCTGCCTAGATATAGCATGCGGAGACGGCTTAAGGATTATGTGCAGTTTTTGGACGGTGAGGAATGGCAGACTGAGACGGAAGAGGATAAACCACCGATCGCTCTCTTCGTCTGCCAAACTAAGGCTGATATGATCTATTGCAAACGAGCGACCAAGAAGCTACTTGAAGACACTTGGGAGACCGAGAACATTCATATGCGATTTGCGACAGTTGAATCGGTGAAGACGCAAGGATTCCGGGCGAGGATTTGGGAGGAGGTTACGCCGCCGGTTGATGACGATTAGCTAGCAAATATTACTTAAGGGGCTCAAAGGTGTTTTCATCTTTTTCCAGAACGCCAATGATAATACTCCAGCCCAAAGTGTGTCATAAGTTGTATCCGGTATGTCCAGGGCCGGGCCATGAAGCTACTTGGCTACGAGTAGGTGTCGTACTCCCCATTTTGTTTCGGTTACGCAGTTGCAATCGAATGAACACGCCAGCTTCGACTTTCAGCGATAGACACAGGTGTCATGTATAATTGGAGACATGTCAGACAATACTATACCCGAAGACCAAATCAAAAAATGGGAAAAACTATCCTCATCACTCGCTCTGCCCGAACCCTGGTTTCGAGTCAGAAAGGACGAGGTAAGGCTTGCATCGGGCAAAGTTATTGACGATTATTTTGTCTGGGAGTCTCCGACAATCGCGACCATGGTTCCGTTTACCGAAGATGGTAAGTTCGTACTATGTGAGCAATACCGCTACGCCGTAGACAAAATCATGTATCAATTTCCAGCTGGTGGCGTTGGGAAGAGTGAGTCGCCAGAAGAGGCAGCGAAGCGCGAACTCGAAGAAGAGGCTGGCTATGTAGCTGAGGCTGTAGAGCCCCTCGGCGACAGTGCGGCCTACCCGACAAAGATGAGCGGCTGGCACCACTTATATCTTGCCAAGAATGTAAAACCGACAGGGGAGAAGCACGAGGACGAGAACGAACCGACTCGTGTTGTACTGAAAACACCAGAAGAATTATGGGCAATGATTAATGCTAACGAGTTTCAGGTAGCAGATTCGCTTGTAGCGGCCCTGCTGGCACTAAAAAAACTAGGATATTGATAGCTCAAGACCCCGATTGTTGACTCGGCCGTAAAGCACGACGATTTTATCTTTCAGTGTGTTTAATTTTTGGATAAGTTCGGCTTTTCGCGAAGGATTAGCAAGCAAGAATAAGCTATTGCCTCCCGCCCCTGGGCCACGCTGTGCGTGCACAAAAGGCCTGACCATTTCTTCTAGCTCTTTGATGTAGCCATCACCTACGAGTGTACTAAGTCGCTTCTGCGCCTCCCAACTGCTATTAATCTCGTGTACTAGTTTGTCCTGCCAATCTGCACTAATTGGGTCTGCAAAAACTCCGTTAATAATATCGTTGGAGTTTTTAATGCTTTGCAGGTGAGGCGCAACGTGTCGCTTACTGCGTAAAAAGTTAGACACTTCGTCCTCAACGATAGTGCTTGAGCTAATATTTTCTGACCGCTGTATGACGAAAATCATGTTTTTGTTTAAAAATCCTTCTACTGCGGAGGGTACTCTTTGCCCTAGCGTGGGCGAGCCAGAGAGTCGCGCGTTCTCTAAAGACGCAAAATCAATATAGTTATACCCGCCAAAGTAGGCGGCTACATAATCTTGAAATCCGCCTCGTATTCCCTGCTCTGTGGTTTCGAAGTAGTGCGCCTCTGTAATAAGTTTATCGGCATCTAAGCTTTCGTCGCTACCTTTTAACTTATAAAGGCTTGCCAAAACGCATAGCGACAACGCTGCGCTAGCGCCAAGACCCGTGCCCTTTGGCAGGGTGTCGCTAATCCGCAAAGTAACTCCCTGGGTTGTGTGCGACTTTTTTAAAAATGATGCAAACATCATTTGCAAGAATTCATATTCATCTGAAGATGCGTGCGATCCTATCTCAACTTCATTGAAGGACAGGCGGTTCCTGCCCTTATTGCAATAGGCTTCGGCACTTATCGAAGTTTTTGATTGGCAAGCCTCATCTTCAAAAAGGTCTATTGCCAGGTTGGCTATTGAGGTTCCTATTTGAGCACCTATTTGGGGGATGTCAGTTACCCCACCTCCAATGTCAACGCGTAGTGGTAATGTGGCTTTTACTATCATGATTTAATGCTGCAAAATACCGCCGTCGGTATTTATAGCGTGCCCTACTATGTTGGCGGCCTTATCTGAGCATAGGAAGCCCACGAGTTCAGCGACATCTTCCGGAGTGCCCATTTCTCCCCTAGGAGTTTGGGATATCACGTGGCTGAGCTCTTCCTCGGGGGTTTTACCGGTTAGCTGGGCATATTCCTTGAAGAAATTCTGCAACATATCAGTATTAATCAGCCCTGGGCACACCGCATTAACGGTAATCCCGTGAGTGATTAGCTCACGTGCCATACATTTAGTTACACCGATAACGGCATGTTTGGAAGACACATAAGCAGTATGATATAGGCTGCCCTCTTTACCGGCGATTGAAGAAAGATTAATAATCTTTCCATACTTCTGTTGGACCATCTGTCCAGCAACATACTTCGAACACAATACAAGCCCTTTAACATTAACATCCCAGACGTAATCAAGATGTTTCTCGGTAATCTCAAGGAGTGGGCATGGCTGGTCTACTCCGGCGTTATTGATGAGAATATCAATTGAGCCGAACTTTTTGGTACTAGCGGTAACCATATTTTGAATATGACCTTCATTAGTCACGTCAACTTCAACTATCAGACTTCTCTCAGAGGTAGTTATCTCGTCTGGGAGATTTAGACTCTTTGGGTCGCGAACAGCGAAAACAACATTCGCATTTTTATTGTAAAAATATAAAGCTATCGCGCGACCAATGCCTTTATTCGCCCCCGTGACTACTGCGGTTTTTCCTTTAAAATCCATGTCAATATCCTTTCTTGATAGCTGCGCTTATGACTTTATTCGGAACCACGTTAAAATAATCTTCATTATTGTTGGCCATCTGACCTATACCTTTAAGCAGCACGAAACGAACTTCGCCCTCGTAGTTCTTTTTATTATGTCCTAGCTTCTCAATAATATCTGTGGGTGCAATGTGGCTTGGTATTTTACTGGGCAGTCCAAGACGCATGAGGACTTCCTCATGAGTGGTCACAAGGCTTTCGTCAGCTATCCCCAACATACATGAGATACGTGCCGCGGCTAACATACCCAAGCCCACACCTTCACCGTGGTTAATATTATCATGGTCCAACATCTCTATGGCATGGCCAACCGTATGGCCATAGAGCATGCTCATTCCGTATTGGTCTTCTGTCAGGTCTTTTTCTACAACAGCGATTTTCGCTTTTATCATTTTTTCTATAAAAGAGGTAAGTCCTGGAGCGGGCGCGTCGTAAAGTCCGTCCAAACTCTCGAATACCTCATTAAATAGATGTTTGTCCGTAGCAAGACAGAGCTTCACGCCCTCAATAGCCTGGGAGTTAAATTCGCGCAGAGAAGTTGTTTTGAGAAAAGATGGATTTATGTAGCAGAATTCCGGGTCGTTAAACATTCCGAGCCAATTCTTAGCCCCTTTGAAATTAATTGCTTGCTTGGAACCCATGGAAGCATCTATTTGCCCTGTTAGGGTGGTAGGTATGTAATAGAAGCGGATACCTCTCATGATTAGCGATGCTGCCAGTCCGCCAAGATTCATAACAAGACCGCCGCCGACTGCTATTACGATATCGTCTCGGTTAGGCTTTAGGGCAAAAATTTCGTCAAACAGGTTGCATAGCCCGTTGAGCGATTTATTGCGCTCAGTTGCCGTAATTGGGAATATATACGTCTCGTCAGTCCTGAGATGCGTTGTTAACTGAGGGAAGAGGTTCAATAATTTTTCGTCAATAACAACGAAGCGTTTTTTCGTACGAGGCAAGAGGCTTGCTAGATCATCTAGATCTTCATCTGTAGAAAGATAAACGGGATAGTTTGGCTTAGTATAGCCTTTGCAATATAATGTATTCATTATCCAATAAATAAACCTTGTGACAGCCGAGGTGTTTGTCTCTGTAATCTTAGTAACTCTACCACTATAGACCACGCTCCCACAGCTTTCAAACCCATATACTAATATGTCCGAACTACCCTCCCACTACCAAAAAATTCTTGACAATGCGTTAGGTATGGACGACTCGTATCGGGGTGGAGTTACGGTTGCGCACATCTCTTCGCTTATGGAGCGAAGAGATAGCGGCAGCATTTTCGATGAAGGCGAGGCTTTTAGTGGCGCTGAGCGCGATGGTGCGGCCGAGGCTTTCATTACAGCGACTGCCTCACCTCATATACAGCCCTCTCTGCCAAAAAGTCGACTCATCGATGCTGCTGAAAATGTCCTCAATAAGCAGGTTCGCCTCCCCCAGGGTATGGAGGTCAGGGATACGGTTTCATCACAACTTTTAGTATGGTGGCGCGACCTAGAGACTGAGGGAGAAGCTGCCGATTTGTTGCACATTGCTGCCTTGCCCGAAAAAAAGCAAGGCAAATTTTATAGTGTAGTTGCAGGCCAGACCGCAAAGGCGGTAGAGATTGTCAGTCAAGCAACCAGTAATCCCACAATCTGGGGCTCATGGGGGTTCGGCACACCAGAAGAAAGATCGCTAACTGGAAGAGGAAGAGGCGTACCGACAAATAAACATGGCCATTTGCATGTAATCGACTTTACTTCCGAGGTTTCCAAGGATATTATCGACGACTCCTTGACCGCTTCTGAGAGACTCAACCATTACGAGCCGTGGGCTTCCTTTCTCCATGAGTTATTCAGCGAGCCGCTTGCTCGGGCGGTCCGTTCGTCTATTGGTATGGATATGGGCGTAAAAGTTGCACCGTTCAGCGAAGCCATACGTAGCCCAGGTGATAACGCTTTAAGGACTATCAACAATGGTTACTCTGTTGCATTCGATACACCGCAACCATTCACGGAAGTTTTTAAAGGACTAGTCAATACGGCAGGCGTATTTGAAGCATTTTATAAAAGGGTTACGAAAGAGCATGGTAGCTACTATAAATACCAATCTCACCCCGAAGCCCCAGAATCCGCGTGGTCTAATATTGCAGAAGAAGCCATGAATATTGGATTTACAGATGAGGAAGCGGAACAGTTCGCTGGATTCGTGCTTGGTATTCGTCCAACCTATTCACAGATTTGTACATGGCTTGCTGACCTCGAAAGTTTGAATGACAAGCCAGAAGACATTGCTAGGTTATGTAGGAAAAAAGAGCAGTATGAACGCATTAACGATTACCTAGGAAAGTCCGTTACAGAAAATTCTCTCGGGGCTGCCCTAGTCAAGGATACGGTAACCGTAATTGAAGACTACAGGCCCAGTAGAAGTGTTTGGCCTGAACACGCGACCTCGACCTATATCATAGATGATTACGAAATGGACAATGGGGTCATAATGGTAAAGAGCTTAAAATTGATTCCTAGCGTAGACTCTACAAAATCGGCACCCGAACATGTAACTGGCAGAACTCTAAAGCGCTCAATCGGAGCTTGATAGTAGCAACCACGGCCTATAAGTAGAGGTCGGCAATCGACTTAATGCTTCAAAAATTTGAAAAGGAACGACGACCATCGCTCATTAATACGTACTTAACTTTCTGCTATCTCAGGCTAAACTTTTGCGTCCTGCTAAACGGACTATCATCAATCAAACCCTGCTTTCGAAAACTAAAATACCCCGTCCTGGTCACAATGATGTGGTCGCGCAAGGGTATACCAAGCAATATGCCAGCAGCGACTAAATGATTCGTGGTTTTGATGTCTTCCTTGCTCGGCGAAGGCTCGCCCGAGGGATGATTGTGAGCGATGATGACCGAAGCCGCGCGGTCGGTAAGCGCGCCTGCAAAGACTTCACGCGGGTGTGCAAGCGAGACATTAAGTAAGCCTTTAGAGATTCCAGTGCTATCTTTGCTCCAATCAATTAGTATGTGAGTTTGCTAAATATGACAGGAACTCAAGCTTTAATATATTTCTCCAACGATGAAACTCTTCATAAACAGGTGCTAAGATTTTTTGTGACCGGTCACCAATTTTAGTAACAGATGTAGAGATGCCTTAGAAGATATATTCTGGAGCATCTCTCTTTCTTTTGCTTCTGCTTCTGGTAAATCAAGTTCGATCCCTGGTATTGAGTATCATACTGGACAATAATGGACTTGAATTCCATAATTGTCTTAGGTGAATTGATGAAACATCAGACCAACAGGGGAGAGCAACCGCACCTTTACTTTGTACGTGACAAATATGGCGAAGTAGATTGTGTTCTTGAGACGTCTACTGGGTTAGCACTGGCAGAAGTGAAAGCAACAAGTACCTACACAAAAGAACATGGTGCCAAGCTTGCTTACTTCGGTAAATTATTCGATATACCCACAGAAAGACGCTACATCATATACTCTGGAGAGACTCAATCGCGATCGGATATACAGCTTGTAAATATCACTGACTTAGAGGCTATAGTGGGCGGACCGTAGACTGGGCAGAGCATTCTGATTAGCAGGCATGAGCTTTCAGGATATCACTGCACCCCATAATTTCGTCGATCCTGAGCATCGCTAATCGTTTACTCAGCATCTCAAGAGTTTTCCAGAAATGGGCCGTAGAGGTCACCAATTTTAGAAAACAGATAAAAGACCCTCGAATTTCGAGGTCCTCTTATGAGACGTTAATTGCATCAAAACTTGACCTTAATCGTATCAAAGTGATACGATTAGTAGGTATGGATGATACGAATATGATTCCGCCTATAATTACCGTTTTTACAAAGAATGAACCCCTCAGTTCATCTGAGGTGGCTGCACAAGCATCCCGAAAACAGTCCCTAGTTACGGTTAAAAGACAGCTGAGCCTTCTCACTAAAGCAGGTTACCTCAAGCAAACTGGTGGTGGCCGCTCGGTGAAGTACGCACTCAGTAAAAAGGGATGGCTGCTCAGGCCGTTTAATGTTCGTGAGTATCTTGAAAAGGGGCCCGATGAGCGTTCAAAAAAACACAACTTCCAATTCGATGTCGTAGAACCACCGTACGAGGCGCTCTTTACTGAGACAGAATTAACAGTACTGGATGCTGCCACACAAAGCTTCAGAGGCAATGCAAAGGGCAACGACCCCACGACATATAAAAAAGAGATTATGCGTTTTATTGTTGAATTTTCTTGGAAGACATCGCAAATAGAAGGTAATACGTACGATCTCATCTCCACGGAACGGTTGCTCCTCTATGGTGAAAAATCAGCTACAAATACCGAGTTTGAAGCCCAGATGATTCTCAACCAAAAGCAGGCACTGGAGTTCATACTAGAGAATCTCGAAATTTGGGAAAACCCCAAAGTAAGCTCACTTGAAATGCTCCATACGTTTGTAGGAGATAAGCTTGATATTGCACGCAATTTGCGCAAGACATTAGTGGGCATTACGGGGACTAATTATCGACCACTTGAAAGCGAGTTTCAAATACGAGACGCACTGGAACTATTATTTACGTATATTGTAAATGCTGGCAACATCTATGAGAAGGCCCTGCTTTCGGTTCTTGGAGTCAGCTACATTCAGCCGTTTGTCGATGGTAACAAAAGAACAAGTCGCTTGCTTGGAAATGCCATACTGATTTCAGAGAACTATGCCCCATTATCGTATCGTAGTGTCGACGATAGGGCTTACAAAGAAGCCTGCTTAGTATTCTATGAGCAAAATAGCATTGAACCATTCAAGAAGCTCTTTATGGAGCAGTATGTTTTTTCTGCAAACAGCTACAATATTGCCAAGGCTAGTTAGATTCGAACTTTTCAATTTTCACTGCGTACAAAGCCTAAACATCTTTTTGACTCCAAGCCTGCAAGCTATAAACATATATGCTAGAGCCAGGCATCTTCAGCACCACGTAATTCATCGATCCTAAGATCGGCTAGTTGACCGCTCAAAAGCCCAAGACTTGGATATAGGGTTTTCCAGGTTTTTCGCATTGAGGTCACCATAGCAAAGCTACAGATAAGAAATTGTTATAAATTTTGAGTTTACATTTTTGTAGCGAATTCCTATCTGTTAATTCATTCGACTCTCTTTACTGTGCCATATTCGTATGATTACTACACCGTCGTTATCCTCAAATCGATAGCGGATTACATATGCACCGGCTCCAAAAGACATAAAAAGTTCGCGTCTCTCTATGTCATCATCTGGCATAGGCCGACCCAGGCGTGGGCTAGCTTTAAGCAGCTTTACTCCTTCTAAAATGCGACCTGATGCATTGTCGGCTGCTTTTTGGTTGTGTTCTTGTAGAAAGCTATGCAAACGATGCAGGTCAGTAACTGCCTCAGGTAGCCACTTTATTTGGGCCATTTTACAGTTTTACCCTCGGCAAGCTCTTGTAGAAGTTCTTCCATCTTATCTCCATCGATAGTATTACCGGTTATCAGGTAATGCTCCCAACGAGCCATATCTTCTGCTTTTTCGGCTTCATATCGCTCTTCATGTTTCAGATAGTCTTCGATAGCCGTACGCATGAGCCAATGAGGGGAGCGTTTACGCTTTTCGGCTAAGGCTTTAAGACGTGCCTGCGTACTTTCATCTAATTTAATCCCTTGTGTAGTAGACATGATAAAATCCTCCTCCGCGTATAATATTACTTATTGCAACTTAGTGCAACCCTCAGTTATATATAAATTAAGAAGTATTTAAAATTGTGTTCCATCTAATAATTTCTGTTGCGTTTTTCTTATAAACCGAGTGGCCGAAGGTAATCAGTATTTATTACAACACCCATGGTGCTTTTCTATTTATCAACTCCGCTTAGTATGTTATGGCGTCTTGTTCTCGCCATCACCGTGTAGTACTATAAAGCTAATACTTACAGTAGGATGGATGCTATAAAACTAAAATGACAACACAACGTCTTCCTATCCCTGGCAGCGATGACGGTACCTGGGGAACGATCTTAAACGACTTCCTGGCAGTTGCCCATAATACCGATGGTACGCTCGTTGGGAGTGCAGTTAGCGCTACCGGCGCGGAGATGGTTAGTGAAAAGAATCAGGCGAGTGGCTATGCTGGGCTGGATGGTACTGGCAAGGTAAGTATCGCTCATTTGCCGACTGGCACAAGCTCAACCACGCTAGCCATTGGTAATGACAGCCGCTTAAGCGATGAGCGCGTTCCAAGCGATGGTTCAGTGACAGACGCTAAAGTTGCTAGTGGCGCTGCAATTGCTTATTCTAAACTTGCTTTGAACGGTGCCGTTCAAATGTCTGATCTGGCGTTCGACGCTGCCACACAACAAGACATTAATGCTGTCACTACTGGTCGGCAGTCATTCTCAGGTATCCCAACCCGTATACCGGGTGTTCGCCATTTTGGTGTTGAGTCTGAAGCGGCAGTTGTTCGTGCCTCAGCTACCTCGCCCAGTGGCTCCAAGCCAGTCGTATTGGCGGAATTCTGGGATCAGCCAGGTATACTTCGTAAAATCTGGTTTGCCAGTGAGTCTGATCTGACTGCCGGTTCAAACGGCTACGCACTGTATACCAACGGCTTTACTGAGTCTCAATCAGTCATACGGATATACATAGACGATACGACCACGCCGGCAGTCCAAATGAGCCTAGCTGACTTTTTCATGTATGCTCCACACGGCCAAGCTTTCTCTACGCCTCGCGTAGGTCGGACCAGCTACGACACTGGTAGCGGAGCGACGGGAACTGGCGCTGCCTATCGTTATTTGCACATGCCGTTTCAGAAATATTTACGGGTAGAGGTGCAGAACCTAACGAGCGCGGATCATGTTTTTTATGGCCTGGCACAAGGAGTGCTGCTCAACTCATTCGCTACCCTTGGTAACCAGCAGCTCTATGCCAAAACGTACGCAGCGGGATCAACCACGCAGACTGTTCGTCAGCCAATTACATTGGTCAATACAAGTGGAGCGGGACAAATCGAAGCCATATGGTTCCACGTATTGGGTGCTCACGCTGGCGACAACAACATATTGGAAGGTGATGTACAGATAGAGGTGGATGGTGAGCAGATTACCTCTGGTGGCACCGAGGACTTTTTCAATGGCGGCTGGTATCAGCTGCCCGTCGGGGGCTGGCCAGCCGGACAGTCGGGTCTCGCGACAGACTTAGGCGGAACGTACTATGGCCAAACATTGTACCGGTTCTTTATTGATGACCCGATTACTTTCGATAGTAGCCTGAAGATTACTTTATGGCCTGGTCAGCCGGATCAAGGAACGCTACCAGACAATCAGGTAGATTATCAATGTTTTGCGCACATCCTCTTTGATACTCCTTCGCCAGCTATTAACTATATGGGCCCGGATCCATCACAATCAACGCAAGCGCATGTCCCCACTGCTAGCGGCGGCTTAAGTAGTGCAGACTACGATCTGAGCGGCACGCCATGGCAAGGCACAAGTGGCGGGCTACTCGGTATTACGTCGTCAGGCACGGGAAGTGATAATGATAGCTATGCTCACGCTAAAAATATTACAATACCAAGCGGAGGAGGCTGGGTTGAATCAACCGTAGAAATTACTGGCGCAAGTAATAATCAAGAGTTATTCTTATGGGCACTCGGTGGCTCCCCGACCTACTATAGCGGCGACCGCGTAGGGATTGAGCTCTATAAGCGTGACGACACGAGTACTTGGCTCATTCAGGCTCGAGATGGCTTTGACGCGCCCTTCCTGACCTATATTGGTGGTGGAGCCGATCTGACTGCCGTGAAGGTAGATCTAGCTCTCAAGATAGTAGGCACTACTGTAACTGCCTATTGGCGGTTTAATGGTAACACGGTCTGGAACAGCTTGGGCTCTTGGACTACCGGTCACACTGGCACTGGTGTAGGAGTGGGTGGATATGGGCCACTAAGTGGTAGTGCAACGCCACCGCTCTTTCGACCTCTCCGTACGGTAACCAGCTAGTTGTCTCGATTTTTATAGCACTAGCGGTTCTTTACTCACAGTACGATACGCAATATTCCGTGGTTTGTTCGCTCAACGAGGCTAAACAGTGGTTGAATCTTGCCTTCAGGCTTAAAAATCAACAAATGAGTATTCTTATGTTGAGCTGGGGTTACCGTATAACATGATAGTTATACACGTACGTACCGCCATCACTCGGAACCGTATTCGTGCCGATCGTAAATCCATTACTCGTCTCCGTGACGTAGGTTTGTAAGGTTGCGCTGGTTGAACCATTTGCCGTGATCACAACTACCGGTGCTTGGGTATATGAACCATTGAAGGTAATTGTCGCGAGTGCTCCGGCCAAACTACAGCCGCTGCCAGTCGTCACGGTGACCGTACCGGCCGTGTCATTACCGACTATGCTCGTGGTTGGTGTCGTGCAAGCTGCAGTACCAGCCGCAATGGTAGGTAGGGCACCGCCACTAACAATGTGACCACTCGTCATGATACCACCTGAGCCAACAACAAGACTACCGACCAGTGCCGCACCACTTATATTAAGGTTACCAGTCTGTGCACTGCCAGGTGTGACCCCCTGTAGTAGTATGCCACTCGCGTTCGTTAGACAGTCTTGATATCCAAAATTCTGAACCGTACCAGCAACAGTACTGACCGCTATACACTGACCTGCTGAACCAATACTAGTTGGAAGAACACTGGTATAACTTGCGGTCGTTACGCCAGCTTCCAAGCTAACCGCATTGATGCTCGCTGCATTTGCAAAGCTAAGATTACCAGTTAATTTGTTTTTCGTGCCGACAGTGACGACACCGCCAGCCGTATCACCAGTAATGAGGTTATTACCACTTGTGTCTTGAATTTGAAAAGCTGTCGCTGAGTTTGTCGATGTCTTAATCGTGTCACTGCCGGCAGTAATTGTCTGCGAGATAGTTGCCGCCTGCAGCGCAACGCTGCCACTTGCCGCCGGACCAATTGTTGTTACGCCGCTAGTTCCAATATTAGTGCCGCTCGCACCTCCGATGGTTAGGACACCGGAACTAGTGGTCAAACTATTCGAATTACTAAAGACGATATTACCGGATGCGCCAAAACTAGTAATAGGCACACCAGTACTATCTCGTAGGTCAAGTAGGTCAGCGCTCTGATTACCGCCTGCCGCCGCTTGAATAATAAGCCCTTGGCTCGTCGATACACCCGTATCTATGGTCACAACTGCCGAGCCATAGCTCAACGTCGTTCCAAATGAATTGAATTTACCATAGGTCTTATAGCTACCATCACCAACGATAGCAGCCTGGATAATACCCGTCGAATCCTCAATATCTACCAAGTCAGCGCTTTGGCCAGTTGCGGCACGTATAACTGCGGCAACTGCCGTTGGACTGCTACTCTGGATATTGAAGTTACCAGTTTGTATGGTAGTACCGTTCTGGATAAAGTTAACATTCGGTGTATCTGCAATCGTGTAATTACCACTAGCATCGTGGCCAATCGTTACGTTCGACGTAGTTGCGGTCAAGCTTGCAAATCGCGGCTGCGCATTGAGGAGACCTGCCACGTTTTGTAGCAGGGAACTCGACACAGCGAGTTGGCTTCCGGTCAACTCGAGGCCATTTCCGATACCAATGCTACCAGATTTGCCGCCTAACGTCGTGGTAATCGACTGTTGGGTAATCGGCTGCTGGATGGAGGTAGGTTGCATGCTGACAAACTGACTCCCGTTGTAGTAGTAGGGAATATTTGTCGTCTGATCATAGTAGATCTGGCCTTTTACTGGCTTGCTTGGCACCTTCGTTGGCGAGAGCAACAAGGTATCACCAACCTGGAGCTGGCCATTGATAGTAACATGAGTCGCTTGATCTATTTGTTGCTGGACATTATCGGTTACTCCTTGGGTAGAGAGCGTCGTTGGAGTGTAATTTGTCGCATTTTGAACGGTTGGGGTCGATGGTTTTTTTGCACTATTCAGGCTTGAAATTAAGAAGGCACCACCACCAAGCAGGATAATAAAGATAAATACACCACCAGTTATCAAGAATGCTGTTTTGTTGAGCCTAAATGGAGACAGACGGCCTTTACGAGCAATCTTAGCAGGCGCAGCATTATCGGTACTCAGAAAACTAGCCTGATAAGCTGAACCTTCGTAAGACAGTTCGGGATTAACATTCCTCGATTGCATTTTGTCTACTTTTTAGTGTTTACGTACTAATAACAAGTATAGCCAAAGTGAAAGTAGAATCAAGTAAATTGTAGCTTTTTATGCGACGATTTTTTTAATGCAATAAGAGGAAAATACTAAAGCTGGCTAAAGAAGCCATTCCAAAAACCATTACCAGCACATAGCTAACGCTCTGTAGAATCGCATTCTTAGCCAGTGGGTTACGACCAACCGAAATAATACCACCATAAATAGAGGCATACACCAACATGGTGAGTATCAAAAATGCAACAACAGCAATGCCGAGACTGGTAGCAACCCGAACAGTCGGTATAGCACGGCCGGTTAATGATTGGGCAAATTTCTGCAGATTATTCAGCCCAGTACCGTTATTTTGAGCAGTGGAGGAGCTACCGATTGCCATGCTTAATCGAACGTAGCCGACGGCTATTTGGCTGCGTACACCGCTTTTATTGGTGACTTGTCTCATCACCACGCTACTCGTGCTACTAGTGAGTGCGGTTTGGCTTAAACCAATGACTCGAGCACCGCTTATGGCTTTCATGCCGATACCATCGAAAGCTGAAACTGAAATTGCATCTCCAGCAGTAATCGGACCATTGAGCGTACTGACCAATGTATCAACGGTATCACTTGTTGCAACCTGTACAGTACTGTCGTCCGGATTTATTGCCACTAACGAATTGCCACTAGCAACCACGACACCGAGTAATTGTTTTGCGTTCGAACTATTTGCCGATTCTACGTAGCCTGAACGAGTCGGGTCGAGACTAACGATACTGCCGCTTGCGAGCGAAGTTGCGGATTTGTAGGAGTGGGAAATGGTTGCTGGCGCGGCAGATACTATCGGCACGATAACTAGCAGTGAAACAATTAACTCACCGTACAAGACGCTGATAGTACAAAGTTTTCGCATATTGCTTACAATTATAGCAATCTCTTTGCAGTCGTGAACTACGAGTTTATACTTTAGCCAGGAATGTTATACCTCAACCAAGTACGAGCTCACGCGTGAGATAGTCGGTAAAGTTATCGTAAGAGTTCGTGGTTAGAGATGGTACCCCAGCTCCCGCTGAGGATGGCGCTAGTTTTAGCATCGGGACGCTAAGAATGAATATGATTTCACCGTTAGTCAGCATGCAAAAGTTAAAGGCCACGTGCTTTTGATGCAATAAATGATCAAAATTGTTTCTGAATTTTACCACACTTAAATGCCCCCATGGGCGGGGGCATTATTTTGTATTTTCCTAGGTGTTATAGTTCAATATCTGTAGCATCTACCCTCTAAAGAAAAGGAGTGTGTGGGATTGGCAATAACAAGTAGCACCCACTTCAAAACAAAACACACTACACTACCACAAACCAACTATGCTCAAGTAAACAATGTAAACTTCCCAAATTAAGTACTAAGCCTCTTTATAAATCCTTATGACACAACCAGCCATTACTAAGAAACAACCAGCAATTATTAGGCTTATCTATCGCTATAGATTCATTACAGTGCCTAAGGTTTGGTTCTTCACAAGCTCACCAATCCGCTTATGCTAAACTGACTTCGTGAGCCACCTAAAAAACAGTCAGCAAGGTTTCGGCGCAGTAGAGGCAATATTAATAGTTGTTACAATAGCTTTAATTGGTATTGTTGGCTTGTTTGTCTATAAGCATTATCATAAAACTACAGTTGCAATTAATAATCCTTCCTGTGGCACTTTAAGCTTAAGTGCAGAAAATGGTGCTCAATTCTTCTTACAACAGACAGATTATGACAAATTAAAAAGCTGTTTTTATAATTCTTACAAAAGTCATAAATCAACAAGCATTACTGTGCATCTTATGGTTGTAGACACTGGTTCAACTGACACCTATGCGATTAAAGGTTCAACAATTGAACATACAGCAGTGTCCTACTCTGCTAATTTTGGTGGCAGCCAACATACAAGTACAGCAAGCTGTTCTAATATGGTAGAACGCCTCGGCGGTATAGTTTTGAGTTGTAATGATGGTGATGTTTTATACTCACCCGATAACAGTCCTCAGGTTGATAACAGCCAGATTTAACTGATTCCACCTTATGATTTCATTAGCAATTTTCTTATAAATCGAATGATCTAGGGTCACCATTTCGTTTATTATTTACGCAGAACTCCATGGCGAGTTATATTTATTCGACTGCCGAGCTCGATGTGAATTTTTTATCGTTAATTTGGCCACATTTAGAATTCGACCCAAGATCTTTTTTATATGAGGGCACTATACGGAACAATATTCCGGCGATATATTGCCTGATTATTCCTGCCAGTGCCAAAAATCACAACATAATTATTGAAATCAAGCAGACCTCTTATGCCAGAAGTTGCAAACGTATGAAATTAATGTTGTTTTAATGATAGTAAACATGCGTAAGAAAAAGTGTTTTGCGATTCTAGTTCCGTATATTATTATCAAGCCAGAACTAACTGAGAGGTACGACATGAGAGTTGCTAGCGTGCTCTCGAGTTATAAGCAAGTGCTTTCGTGGATCAAAACTCGGAAGAAATTACACATTTCATGTTTACAACACGTTAACAGGAGGCACCAAAATCATGCGCTTTGTTTATATTAAAATACCCTATGAAAATTTACCTGGTTTACGTATTACTAAAGGCAGCGATGACAACCTGGCTACATTGAACGAGGGGCCAGTAGCAGCCAATGCTTACTTCACCTGCGGCGATTTGGTGCTCAACTATAACAAAGAGAGTGGTGAGGTATTGAGCTTTGACGGATACTTACCATATTTTGACAGCCTTCAAACCACTAACAAATTAAAGCTACCAGAAGATAGTATTGCGGCAAGACTTTTTGTAGGCGATATTTGCGGCAGCCCCATTTTTAATATTGATAAGTTACCTCTTGAGCTATCGGATGACAGAAGTATAATCCATGCGGGTACAGGGAAATACGATCAAATACTCGAACTTAGCGCTGATGTGTATGTAGGCTTAACAGAAGAGCACATTACGGATATCTATCTACACTTAACCTAGCTAGAGGAAATACGAAAAAATAATATACCTGAACGACAATCCTCTACGCTACGATTTCCTGATAAAAAAGATCAAAAACAAAGAGTACCTGATACAAAAAAATGACCGACCAATCAATAAGAGGTCTAGAACCGGGACGTGAAGTTTTATGATAGTCACACCAATAAATGCAGTTGAGAGGGGGAATGGCACACTTGAACAAAGACGTGCGGACAGAACCGACAATCTTGCTTACGCGTGCGAGCCAGGAAAGCCATACTTTGTGTATGAAATATCGGAAAGAAAGGGAGGTGAAGGCCTCATATACGGCATCAACATACAAGGCGGAATTACCTTTAACGATATACCGGCACGCTATTTTACGGTCTTAGATAGTACAATACCCTCAGACTGGGAAGAAGACACATACGATGTATATGGTAACGAAGTCCACGTGCAAAGTTTCCCCGAAATGGCACATGATAAGTTCTTTTATGATCGACTCATGAACGATGACCCTAAGACAGTGGAAGTGTTCTGGAGCTATGCCCAGAAGTATGAAAAGGCTGCGCGAGATTTTGAGCGATTAGGATAACTGTATGTGTCAAGTCGATGGAGAACCAAATTAATTATCAGAGGTAATAATTTATGGCAAACGATGAGAAGTATGTAAGGAAAATTAACGAACAGCTAAAGAGCGATGATACGAATAAGCGGTCTTTTCTTAGAAAAATATGGGTTGTTTCGACAATACTTTTTATAGCAACTACATTTTTCCCGATTTATGTACCATTGCACACAACAAACTCCACGACAATATATGGTATTATTGCACACACTCCGCTAGCTCTGATTGTACCGATTTTGTTTGCAGTAGCTCTGCCTCTTTCTCTGTCAAATAAGAGTTGGAGATTGTGGTTGTCTGTGTTTTTTGCGGTGGCTGGAATTGCTACTGCATCTTTAGTAAATAGTGCCAATAATACAAGTGTGGCGACGCCTCAGCCATACACGGCACTTGCACTGATAGCTTACTTCGGTGCTATACCTGTTTTGTTCTGTGCTTATATTATCCGAAGAGGGGCACGCTACTATCTACGGCTGAACTCTCGAACAAAAACGAAGCCGGCTGTTGTAAAACATATAAGAAAATACAAGATAGCCAAAAAAACGATGACAGCCAAATCACTTGGGATTTTATACCTCTGTTTAATAATGGCTGAATTGATAGGCTATATATTGCTGAAGCCTAAAGACTCCTCCGAAGCTTATTTGGTGGCAGGTGGCTCGGCTCTAGCGGGGATTGCTATAGCGAGATGCATAACTAGCCTTCTCGGCATAGATTACTATTCTAAGGATGGTCGGAAGGTAGATGATAAACAGAGGCTTATCCTGACGCTATTTTTTGTAATCGGTCTTGTGGCGAGTAGCATCTATATACGGCATTAACCGTTTTGTTAATACATCCACGGATAAGCTCTACAAGCTAGTCGTAACAGTGCCAGAAGCCGATGGTGACAGGCCATGGAAGTTTTTCCTAGGGTGTTACACTTATATGCTGAACGCAAAACAGGTGAGTGGGATCAATTAAAGATCAAGGATTGGTAGTAGTACTATGAAAGTCGAGATAACCAGTAGTTCTAAAATTCGAGGTTCACATTTTGTTCCCGGAATTTATACAGTGCTCGCAATAGAAATGGACAACAAAGCAACGTGGTACTACTGTTTTAGTAACCCCGAAATCCCCGTACCGGATCCATGCGACGCGACAACCGTGAGAATAGTTGACGGCTCAATCCCAAATGACTGGGTCTGTAAACAGGTTAAGTATGACTCTATGCACAAAATAATCCGTTTGTCATTTAAGGAATGGACTGAAGACACGTATTTTTATGAAGATGCCATTGAAGATGCCATTGATAATGTCCGCCTTATTCAGAAAAAACTCAAGGCTTACGAAGCCTAGCGGGTTCATATTTGATGTGATTTAAGAGAATTAAGGAGTACGGTTTACTTTCGAAAACGGAACGTGAGTATATCAGTCGTGCCGCTCGTGGGGCTGAAAGGCTTATCACGGGAGACGATGGCTCGGCATGGTATACGCCAGACCATTACCAAACTTTCATTAATATGAGATAGTCATAAGATGATAAAAAAGATATTTAATGCAGCTATGGCAAATTCGCTTCTTAATGAACTACGCAAAAAGGGAGTAGAAATTGCTTCTGGGCTTAGCTCAACAGACATTGAAGTCATTGAGACGAGGCTAGGCACTACACTTCCTCCTGAGCTGAGAGTACTACTTAAGTGCGGTGTTCCGGTAGACCACAACGGCAATTCCGAAGCTTTCCCCCAGTGGCATGAAGATCCAATCGCCGAGCTTAGGGATACAAAAGAGTTTATAAACAGAGCCTTTACTTTTGATATAGCTAATGACAATTATTGGCATCCACTTCTGGGGGAAAAGCCACAGAGCATTGAGGCGGCGCAAAAACAAGCCCTCAGTGCCATAAGCAAATGGCCGCCTTTAGTGAGGATTTATGGTCATAGATTCATGCCTACTGAGCCGCATGGCCCAGATAACCCCGTGTTCTCTTTTGTTCAGGCTGGGGATTCTGTTTACTACGGTGCCAACCTTCAGGATTATCTGCTCAGAGAATTCAAAATAAGTGATAAAAAAATACCGTACGACAAAATCAAACCAGTGCCGTATTGGTCCGACGCTTTCGGGCTTAGCTAAGAACGTCAAGATTTATACGAACGATAGTCAACTATAACCGGAACGGGGAAGCAGTCCACGCCAGCTGGCCAGAATGCAATGAGCCAAGTTCAGTCTCGACTTGAGAATGGAGAGACGCCAGGAAAACAGATAATGGGACCGGGGATTAAAGGTAAGGCTTTGAGTGACCCCAACTTCCAACCTCCCTGGATGAAAATGTTTGTTAACGGTAGTGATGTTGGCATAGATGGATACGAAGTGCACTACATGCTCAATCCCTCTGGCGAGTGGGATCAGCTCAAGATTACGAAAGAATTTCGGTATTAAAGTTATACTATGAGCTATGATAGTTAAATTAATCAAGCCAGTTAAAGAAGGAACCGGTACGTTTGCACAGCAACGTGAGCAGGGGACCGATAATTTTGCTTACTTATGCGAACCAGGAAAACCATACTTTGTCTACGAAATTACAGAAGGAAAGGGGGGCGAAGACCAAAGCTATGGTATTAACATTCGGGGCGGGATTAAATTTAAAAGTATCCCAGCACGTTACTTTAAGATACTCGACAATTCAATACCTTCAGACTGGGAAGAGGAAACCCGTAACGATTATGGCGAAGAATATGTCATACAAAGTTTCCCCGAAATGGCACATGATAAGTTCTTTTATGATCGACTCATGAACGATGACCCTAAGACAGTGGAAGTGTTCTGGAGCTATGCCCAGAAGTATGAAAAGGC